>Ga0196971_1000334_pt1 | contig 40907 bp, 53 predicted proteins | sample S1v_1013CmetaG_FD_148660 | JGI IMG/M metagenome (GOLD analysis project Ga0196971, IMG submission 148660) | Soil microbial communities from Anza Borrego desert, Southern California, United States - S1+v_10-13C | ecosystem: Environmental > Terrestrial > Soil > Desert | place: USA: California... | reverse complement strand
GGCGGCGGCGGCATCGGCGGCGGCGGCATCGGCGGCGGCACGGGCGGCGGCATAGGCGGCGGCGGCAGCGGCGGCACGGGCGGCACGAGACGCTGTCGTCGCATCGACGATTTCCGGCAGGGCCTCCAGGGTCTCGGCGGACCCAATTACTCCGGCCGCACGCAGTGCTGCGGGCGCGAAAACGCGCACGGCACCGTCCGCGAGCGCATAGGCGCGACGCACCTGCGTCGCGTGCGAGGCCGTTGAGCGGATCATTTTGGGGATCAGCGGGAGAATGACCTCGGTGCGCAATTCGTCCGGCAGGCGGTCATTCCAGGTCCGCATAAACGCGGCGATCACCGGGCAGACGCATTGCGGATGATCCGAGAAGGGCTCGCCGGCGATGAAGCTGGCGGCCTCCATGGCGCACATGCCCTCTTCGGCCGAGCGGTGCTTGCCATGGGACAGGACAGTGATTTCGGCCAGGCGGATAGGGTCGACGGATGGATTGAGGGCTTCGGTGGTCATGCTAGGCTCCTGGGGTTTGGGGGAGGGACGAATGGATCTGCAAGACTGGTGGCATGCCTGGCGCGGCAGGCTGCTGATGCTGGGCGGGGTCGCGGTGATCCTGCTGGGTGGCGTCCAGTGGCCACCCGGCGAGATCGGCCTCACCGACATCGTGCTGGGCCTGACGTGGATCCTTTGGGGCGCGCGACTGCAGAGCTGACATCACACCAGCCCCGCTTCCTGCATGCGCTGCTGCGCCTCGAGCACCAGCTCGACTTTCTGGCGCGTTTCTTTCTGTGGATATCGGTCGCCGGCCAGCCCCTTGGTAAAGGCGCTCTCGCTGATCCCGGCCCGCCTGGCCAGCTCCGCCCGGCTCAGGCCCCTGAGCTTGGTTCGGGCCTCCTCAAGGTCCTTCCACGATTTTTTCATGCAAAGTCACCACGCGCATCGGTTGTGTTGTTACCGATCTTGTGATTTGGGTAACGTCGTCAAGCATTTTGTCACGTGATGTTTTGTAGAGTGACGCGTCCTATGCTCCGGCTCGTGGAAAACGTGCGGCGAAAGCAGCAGGCCTGGCTGCAAGCGATTTACGAAGAGACGGGCTGGTCGCAGTCCGAGCTCGCGCGTCGCGCCGGCGTCTCCCATGCAACCCTGTCACGCTTCACCAATGACACGACCAGCAGCAAGAAGCTCGACACCGACACGGTGGCCAAGCTTCTGGCGGTCTCGCCGATCCCGCACTACGAGAACAGCCGCGCGCAGATCCCGCAGGGCTTCACCGAGCGCGAAGCCGAACCGCTGAACGACAACGCCGCCGATCCGACGGTGGCGCGCATGGTGCAGGCTGCCAAGGCCGGCCAGAACGCCGTGGATGCTTGGATCCTGCACAATCGGGCCATCGAGAACCTGGGCTATCTCCCGGGCGATGTGCTGATGGTCGATCTCAATGCCATGCCCGGCGCTGGCGACGTCGTCTGCGCCCAGGTCTTCGATCGCATGGGTAATCCGGAAACTGCGTTCCGGGTGTATTACCCGCCCTATCTCATGGGCGCGTCGGACCAGCGCGAATACCTTCGCCCCATCCCGGTGGATGATCGGGTGCTCATTCGAGGGGTGGTGATCGCCGCCATCCGTCCTCGTTTGCCACTAGCGTCTTAAACCAAAAATTATTGAGAGGGGCCAAAGGGTTTCCATGCGACTTGTCACGTGACTTGTCGCACGTGAAACTATTCGTCACGTGACATACTTGACATGACGTTACATTGGTAACATCTTTCCCGTGATTTGGTGTCCAGATCACGCGAAAGGAAGTCAGCATGCATGCGGCCAGGGGGAAGGCGGACCCCACAAACCTCCTCGATTTCAATCTCAACGGCTCGATGACGCTGAGCGGCGGCCAGGTGGCCCACCTGCTCGGCCTCAGCGAGCCTACCTTCCGGCGCCGCGTGAGCAAGGGCGAATTGCCCAACTTCCCGGGGCGGCTCCCCGGTGTCGGCAAGTGGAGCAAGCCGGCGGTCGTCGCCTGGATCAGCTCCAATGGCGAGCTCAACGTCGCCCGGCCCCGCGGCATCCCCTTCGGCGATCCCGAGATCGAGGCCCTCGTCACCGAGCTCGAGCAGGACTACGGCGCGGCGAGGGTGGCCTGATGTTCTCCCCCGCCCAATCCGCTGTTGTTGCCGACCCGCGTAAAGCCCTGACGCCCAGCCAGATCGATGTGCTGCGCGCGCTCGACCGCTTCGGCCGCGCCTTCAAGGTGCGCAACGGCTGGAAGCTGGGCGGCGACTTCCGCAAGGCCACCACGATCGCGCCGCTCACCCGGCTCGGGATCGCCCGCGAGGACTTCAAGGACGGCAAGCACATCCTGGTGCTGACCTATGCCGGCCGCAACACCGTCGCGCTGCTCGACCCCTAGCAGCGCCCGGGCGGTGCGGCTCCAAGCGCACCGCCCCTTCCCTTCACCTGCCGACCCAACCGAGAGGAGGCCATCATGGGCCGTACACGACTGACCAACTGGCATGCCAAGCGCTCCGGCGCCGCCATCACCGTCTTTGGCACCAACAGCTCCGGCGATGCCGTAACCGTCACCAGGGTGATCGAGATCCACGGCCCTGCCATCGCCACCGCGCCCACCGTCGCCGTCACGGAGGACGGGGTGGAATACGAACTGGTTTGACCCATTCGGCTGCTGCCCCTCGGCAGCCGTCTAAGCCCGGCGGGATGGCTTACCTCCCGCCAGCGTACCCGCCGGGCCTTTTCCCTTCACCAGCTGCGCGGAGCATCCCGAGAATGTTCATGGGCAAAGCCACCATCCAGATCCCGCTGATCACCCTGCGCATCGAGCGCGATGATGTCAGCACCATGCGCCCGCGCTTTTCGCCCGGGCCGCGCCTGCGCCGGCCGCCCTTCTCGATGAAGGGTGAGGACCTGCGCCATCCCGACGGCCGCTGGTTCTCCCTCGAGGAGGCGATCGCCTGGAGCCGGGATCGCCAGGCCCTGATTGACCAGCTCGCCGGCGCCACCCCGAAACAGGCTCGCCAGCTGCGCCGCGTCCCCGGCCACGAAACCCTGGGCCAGCTGTTCGAGGCCTTCCTCGCCCAGCCCCGCATGCGCGGCAAGACCGTCGTCGAGGGCAGGAAGGAACGCCGGCCGCTGGCCACCAATACTGTCAAGAATTACGCCCAGGGCGCCCGCCGCTTCGAGACGCTCGACAATGGCCGCATCTGGAATGCGCCGGCCGCCGCCCTGACGGCCTCGATCATGGCCGGCGTGCTCGACCGCATCGAGGTCAAGCATGGCCTCGCCTCCACCCGCAAGGCGCGCGCCGCCGCGTCGGCCATGTTCACCTGGGCCATAGCCGAGCGCAACTTCAAGGGCCAGCACGCCTTCAAGGATAGCGGCCACACCCTGCCCACGGCGGCGCCGCGGATCCGCATCGGCGAAAAGGCGGAGATCCTGCAGCTGATCCGCGCGGCCGATCTGCTGGGCCGCCCCGAAATCGGCGACAGCATCACCCTGGGCGTCTGGACCGCCCAGCGCCAGAACGATCGCCTCGCCATTTCCGAGGCCGAGGAAAGCTCCCAGGGCATCACCTTCCGCCAGCACAAGAAGCATGGCCAGCCCATCGTGGTGCCGCCTGCCCCCGAGCTGCGGGCGCGCCTCGCGGCCATGCGCCATCGCCGGCGCCACTGGAAGGTCACCTATCCCCAGCTCATCGTCGATGAAGTGGCGCGTGCGCCCTTCAAGACCGACTGGTACGTCAAGGTCTTCGCCCAGGTGCGCAGCTTCGCCGCCACCGGCATGGTCCATTCCCGCCTCAAGGGCGGCCGCAAGGGCCCGCTGGTCCCCGCGCGCCATGCCGGCACCGGCGACGTCGTCACCATTGCCCCCATGCCGTCCCTGGCCGATTTCCACGACCAGGACCTGCGCGATACCGCCATCACCTGGCTGGCCCTGGCCGAATGCAGCATTCCGCAGATCGCCGCCATCACCGGCCACAGCCTCGAGACCATCAATTCGGTCCTCAAGCACTACCTGGGCATGCATCCCGAGCTCGCCCGCTCGGCCATCGCCAAGCTGGTCGCCTGGTATGAAGTACAGGGAGAAGCGAAATGAGCCAGTGGGTTGACGTCCAACCGCCGAAGAAAAAGAAGGATTGGCTCCGCAAGAAGGTACGCCTGCTGCGGGAATGCGTGACGTCGCAGGCTGTTGTGCCCGTTGGGGCGCTCGGCAGGGTCGAACGCAAGGCCAATGCAACCAGTACCATCATCTTTGACGTCTGCTCTTGCTGCGGCATCAGCCCTGTCGTGCGCTTTGGTGACAACGACGGCTGGTTCGAGTTTATCGAGGCGGCGCCATGAGCCGCCGCCACAATCTCACCGACGAGCAGCTGGCGCGCATGTTCGCCTGGCGCCGCGCCAACAAGTCCTTCGCCTTCATCGCCATGCGCATGGGCTGCTCGATCGGCGCGGTGCGCCACCAGTGCCTGCTGGCCGCCGTGTTCCCGATCGGCAAGGGCCCGGGCGCGGTACGCCTGCCCATGACCTACCGGCGCAACGGCGTCACCATCCGCCGCTTCACCCCGGAGGAGGATGCCATCATCCTCGCCATGGATGCCGACGATATCGGCAGCACCGAGATCGGCCGCGCCCTCGGCCGGCCCAGCAGCACCATCAGCAATCGCCTGCTCGCCCTGGTGGCGCGCCAGCTGCAGGAAGAAGCCGCATGACCGTCGCCCGCGCCTTCTCCGCCCGCCCGCTGCCGCCGGAGCCGCCGGTCAATCCCCAGGCGCGCCTGCTCGAGGCGGCCCGCGCCTTCTATGCCTGCCTGGCGCCGCCGCCGGCGCCCAGCGAGCTGATCGACCTGCTCGTCCACGAAACCGACCCGGCCGAACGCCGCGCCATCGCCACCCGCATCGCCAGGAGCGCACCATGAGCACCCTGGTAAACGGGCTGTCCCTCACGGGCCACATCGCCCTGGTCGAGAAGGAGCTGGCCACTGTGCCGCCTTGGTCCCAGCTCGACATCGAGGTCACCCGGGAAGAGCGCCGCGCTGCCATTCAGGCAGCTGTGCAGCGCCTCCGCGATAGTACCGGCGGCAAAATTGATGATCGCCCGAACTGGGAAGCCAGCCGGGTGAGGATTTTTGGCATCCAGTCGACCTGCACCGCCGGCATTGAGGGCGCGCTGCGCAACTGGCTGGTGGCCGCACGCAAGAGGCTGGCACCATGACCGCCCGCACCTGCCGCGCCTGCGGCTGCACCGATAGCTGCGCCTGCCACAACCACGTCGATGGTCCCTGCTGGTGGGTTGCCGATGAACTCTGCAGCCATTGCCAGATGACCGCCGCCCTGCTGGGCAGCCGCATCACCGTCGCCGGCGAGCTCGGCGCCGACCTGGTCTCGCTCGAGCTGCGCCACGCCCTGCAGCTGCAGAAGATGACCACCTGGCTGCTCGAGCTGCCGACCAGCACAGTGGTCGACCAGATCTATGCCGGCGTGAAGGCGCTGCAGGCGCGGGTCGACCAATGAGGTTCAAGCGCTGGCCGCGATATGGGTGGTCGGACACCCCTCGGAAGCGGGCGGCACTACGCCGCAAGCAGCGGCTAGAACGCGAAGCCTTGCCACTATTGGCAGATATTGTCGCCGAGCAGCAGCCCGACGAAGATGCGGTCATGGCTGAACGTGCTGCCAAGTGGCTGCAATGGGAGGCCGATGATCGCCGGCAGCGCGCCGCTCGCTGGCGCCAGGCGCGAGCGAGGCTCAACACCTACGGTAACAACGTCCGGCGCAGCCTGATTGCGGCGTGGAACGACGCCCCATACCCAGCTGACCCGGGTTACCTTCTCGATATGTGCCACCGATACGACACCGGACGCTTTTCACTCGATGCGTGGCCCTGGACGCCCGAAGGTTGGCAGCGGCTACCCAGTGGCGCCCGTGTCGACGTATCGCTCTAGCTCGCCGCGAAGGTGATCCCGCAATTCTTGATGCGGTTGACCTGCTCGATAGCGGCCATCTCTCCCTTGAGCCGTGCCACTTCCGCCGCGGCCGCGCCGTCGCCCTTCATGAAGAAGGCGGCCGGCCAGAACAGCACCACGGCCACCGTCGTCATCGCCACGTCGCTGCTGCGGTTCTTGTCCTGCTGGCCCGACGCTGCCATCGCCCGGGCCGATACGCCCTCGGCCTCGGCACGCAGCTGGGCGCAGCTGAGGTTCTCATAGAGCCCGGTCGACACATAGGCCGGCGCGATATCCTTCGGCGCCGAGGCGCAACCTGCCAGGACAACGGCAACGGCCGTCGCGGCCGCGATAGATCTGTGCATGATGAATCTCCCCCAAGGCCCGCACGTTAAGCAGACCTTAACTGGCCTGTCCATCCTGCCCATCCGGGACCCTGAACAGAACGCAAACAGAACAGCGCCGTCGCATATGCGACGTGCGACGCTTCAAACCGTCGCAATGTTCGTCGCGCGTTCCTGCCGGCAGAGGCTCGAAACCCTGCCGGCAGCATGGCCTAAGCCCCTTGCATTTGCTCGCAATACTGTCCATATGGACCCGTCGGAACGGGGCTGTAGCTCAGTTGGGAGAGCGCGTCGTTCGCAATCATCCGGCACTCCAACAACATCAATGGCTTGTACCTGCCCCTCGCGCGATAGGCGGGTGAAATGACGCGGTTTTCGCGCGGCTAGCTGCCGCCCCGCAATACCCAGTTCACCAAGGCGCTGACAACGCCGCCGCCCAGGGCCGCCAGACTGGTGACCAAAGCCAGCATCGACTTGCGCATGCGGGCGGCGCCGCGCTGCTCGGCGCGCTCCTGCTCGAGCTGTCCCTGCCATCCCTCGATGAGGTTGAGCCGCCGGTCATGCTCCTTGTCCTTGTCGGACAGGGCGACGATGTCACGGGCCGACAGCATCTGGGTTTGCGCCATGGCGTTGGTGTTATGCTCAATCGCCACAGCCAGGTGCTGCACCTGGTCCTTGAGCTCAAGCACTTCGTCGAGCAGCTGGCGCTCGAGGCCGGTTGCCGATCGCGACCGACGTGGCTTGGGGGTCGGTGCTGCCGTCACGGGTTGCCCCGGAGGCCGGCGGCCAGCTGGTCATAGAAATCGAGGGCTGCGCCCTTCTCGGCCGCACAGGACAGCAAAGCCGCGCGATCGCGACCCCAGAGCTGCTCGGTCTGCGCCTGGCTGATCGGTCCCACCGGTATCAGCGCCGGCCGCGGCGTCTCGCGCACGATCGGCGCCGGCATCGCCGGCAGCAGGATCCTGCCCCTAGCGGATGGCGTTGAGCCGCTGCACGCTGCCAGGGCCAAGGCACAGGTTAGCGCCAGCAGGATCGGCGGCCGCCGCCTGGTCGATGCCGGATAGTGCATTGTCGAGCTCCAGATGTCTGAGGGAGAGATCGTCGGCCATGCGGATGAGCTCGCGCTCGGCATCGCCGATGGCCTGGTTGTTGGCATCCTCGATGCGCTGCTGCTCGGCCTCGCAGGCGCGGCTGGCGTCGTCATGGCCGTCCTGGTAGCCGAGGTGCCGGACATAGGCGGCAAAGCCGCCCACGGCGCCCAGGACGGCCGCAATGGCCAGGGCGATGATGATGGCGCGGCTAGACATCGGCCGGGCGGCGCAGCAGCTTGAAGGCGAGCCAGCCGATGAAGGCCAGCACCAGCAGCACCAGCACGGCCGCCAGGGCATACTGGAACGGGCCGCTGCCCTGGGTAACGGCGCCGGCGCCGGTGATGATGCTGCCGCCGCCCATCAGCACGCCCGGGCTCTTGACGACGTCGAGCACGGTCTCCCGCTTGGGCTCGGTCTGGAAGGCGGGGGTGGGCGTGCCGGCCGCCGTCTGCGGAAAATCGCTGCCGTCGTTCCAGTGGCGCGCCGGCCCGGTGTCGATATGCATGAAGCCGGACTTGGGATAGTGCCCGATGCCGGTGAAGCCGTTGGCCCGCGCGGCGCGCTCGAAGGCGGCGGGGTCCTGGTTGGTCATCATCACGTCGAAGGCCTTGCCCTTGCGGTGCTGGCTGTTCCTGGCGCCCTTGACGGCGGCATTGTGCGCGGCCGATCGATAGGCACTGGTGATGAGCATCGGCTTGCCGAGCACGTTGCGCAGCGCCTGCAGCTTGTCCATGCTGTCTTCGTCGATCAGCAGCTCGCCTTCGCCCTTGCTGGCCAGCTCCTGCGGGCTGAAACTGGGCCAGCGCCACTGGTCCATGGGGAAGTCCTGCCAGCTGCGGTAAACCTTGCTCATCGCGCCCTCCGGGGATTGGTGCCAATCCTGGGGCTCCAGCGTTGTGGTCAACCGTGAGTGAGTGAGGTACCCATGCCCAAGCATCTGATCCTGGTCGACGACGCCCAGGCGAGGTTCATCATAGAGGCGATGAATGTCTGGCGCCGGATCCACGAGGGCGACCACAGCGACCAGGCCTATGCCGGCCGAGGCACCCGCCTGGACATTGGCCGCCAGCTCGAAGGCAAATACACCAAAGCCGAGGCCGAGGAGATCGGCGCGATCGCGCTCGAGCTGCTGGAGTGATGATCAGGGGACCAGGTAGCTCAGGTCGGCAGCAAACTTGGGATAGCCGATGTCGACGATAAGGCCGTTGACGTTCTTGTGGCAGTAGAGGCCGAACTTGGCGAACATATGGGTTGTCTCGGGATAGGCGACATGGATGCCCCCGGCATCTACGATGATGCGCCCGTCGCACCATACCCGCACATGACCTGTCCCCGGTACGCCGGGGATGAGCTGCGCCACCCACAGGTGCGTCCTGCCCACCCGGGGGACGATGTCCATGAAATAGAAGTCGCTGCGATCGTCGCCATCAGCGCCGGCAATGGCGTCGCCGCCACCGACATAGGCGCGGAAGCCATCGGAATTGAGATTGATGGCAAAGATCGGAATGCCGGTCGGGTCCGGCGCGGCCTTGAGCTGGCACAGATTGGCATGGGTATAGGAACGCCGCGTCACCCCGTCTTCCAGGAATACCGGCAGGGCTCCATCGATGTTGATCGGGGTGGTGGTGAAGGCCATCCAGGCCTCCCCGATCGGGCTGTTCGGGGTGGAGTGCAGTTCCGAGCGGATATAGTCCCGGTCATTGTTCTGGTCGTACTCATCCCGGTAATTGAGCCGGGTCTCGAAGCGCAGCAGCTGCCGGTCGAAGCTGGAGCGCCGGATCGGCCACAGGCCTGGGAAGCTGTCCTTGATGTAGTCTACCCCACCGATGTTCTCGGCCGTGTCGAGCAACGCCTGGGTGGCGGACAGGAGCGGATCGAACGAGCTGGCCGCAGCGACCAGCAGCCGGCCGACCTGGTTCTCTGTCAACATCCGGGCGAAGCCGTAGGCGTTGGCCAGCCACAGGGAGGCTTCGCGGCCCGCGACGCTCCTGGCATAGCGCAGCCGGGTGAGGGCGGGCATGGTACCAGCAGCCTGGCTCCGCTGCCATGCGGCAGCGTGTGCCTGACCGCGCCAGTCCGACGCGCCCCAGCTGACGGCCGCAGTGAAGGGCTGCCCCAGCGCGATCGTCTTGAGCGGCAGCGTGTCGACGGTGACCCCAGCGACGACAAAGCGCGCCTTGAGGGCAAGCGTCGCCGTGTCGACGAACAGCGTCACCCGATTGTCGTCGGTATTGTCGTCGACCTGGGCCAGCACCGCCTCGGTGACGCCCGGCGCCCAGCCGGTCAGGATGAAGCGATTGGCGAGCGCGGCCAGGCCAAGGCCTGTGATATCGCGCGTCTGGAGGTCTGCGCCAGTCGTTGCCACGCTGGAGACCAGGCCGACGGGGTGCGGGGTCCGTGAGACGTTGTATTCATGGAGGTAGACGTTGAGACCGCTGGTGGTCGTGTTGGGTCCGAACATCCATCGGCAGCTCGCCTGGGTGGTGAGCGCAACGATGCGGCAGATGAGGGCGAAGATGTCGTTTCCAAGGTCCACCAGTTCCGCTGAGATCAACCCGTTGACCTGGTCGGGGAAGGCGAAGGCACTGCCCCTCTGCAAGGATACCGTACTGTTGCCGGCGCCGGTGCTGAACCGTGCACGGAGGCGATCGGACGTGCCCCAGGTGAAGAGGAATACTGCGGTAATGGTATCGCCGGCGGTCACCGCAAATGCCGCGGTCTGCCCCAGCGCATTGATGCTGCCCTGGCTGGTGAGAACGGCGGACGTATGCGAACCCTGGGGATTGCCGTCCATTGCAGCGATCAGCACAGAACCGCTGACAGAAAGGCCCGTGGCGGGGCTGTCGCCGGAGGGCACCAGGCGGTCGACGGCATATTGGAGGTATCGCCCCCTCGTATCCTGCAGCGCGACATTGGCCGCGGCGGTATCAAGGATCAGCGGGTCCGCGTCATTGCGCATGCGCCGGGCGGTGCTGGCCGCGAAGGCGTCGGCAGAGGGCCATTCCAGCCCGGTGGTCGTATAGTCGGAAGCCAGGACCGGCGCCAGCGCGCGGATCGCCGACGGAGCCCAGGCAGGGCCGGACAGCTTGCCCCCGTCGAGGCGGCGCGCGATGGACCGGGCGACGGAGCGCGCCAGGCTCATGCCGGGATCCGCTTGACGAGGACGTCGAGGGCGGTCGTGCCGCCGGCATTGACGACATGGGCACTGATCCAGCCCGGCGCCAGCGTGAAGACGACCGTACCTGCCGCGGTGAAGCTGACGCTGTCGTCGAGCGCGATCGGCGTGTCGCCTTCCTTGTTGGCCCATTCCAGCGACACCGTGGCGCCGTCGAAGTCGCCGGACACCATCAGCTGGCCATCGCCGCCGGCCCAGAAGAACTGGTCGCTGTCGGTATCGCCCTCCTCGAGCAGGACGATGAGCGCATTGGCATCGATGAACGTCATGTCGGAAAGTCCCCAGGGGTGGCGATGAGCCCAGATTGCCGCTGCCCGCGTGCCGTCAACCGGCGGTACGCGGGCAATCGTTGGTCAGCTGAAGGCCCAGATGGCCGTGTCGGTGAGCGGACCGCACATGAGGATGATCTCCCCCTTGTGCACGCAGGCGCTGGAGGCATGCCGCGCCGCCCAGGGTCCCGGGCCACAGTCGCGCCAGGCCACACCGTTCTTCGAGGCGATCACGGTCTGGGTGTTGGTACCGGTGTCATCGACACCGCCCAGGCTCACGATATGGTCCTTGAAGGCGAGCACGACGTTGTAGCGGACCGACCCGGTGGGCAGGTAGCTTGACAGCGTCCAGTTGAGCAGGTCGGTCGAGGACCAGACCGTGTTGAAGAACAGGTTGGGCTGCCCCTCCGTCACATAGCGGCCGCCACCGACCAGGTGGAATTTGCCGTTGGCATAGGGCACGCCGATGATCGCAGCCATGGGACCGATCCCGATGTCGAGGCTGTCCCTGGTCCAGGTGACGCCCTCGTTGGAGGAGCTCCACACATCGGTATAGTGCTTCGGGGTCATGCCCACCGGATCGTCGACCGGCGCATCGTCGATGGTCTGGCCGGCAATGACATAGATCTTGCCGGCATTGCTGGCCACCTGGTGCAGTACGCGCTTGCCCCATGGCACGGTCGCCGCCTTGAGCACCCACCCATTGTCCGGGTCATAGGACCAGATGTCGGTCTGGTAGTGGCCGCTGCTGGCATCGCCACCGATGACGAAGAACTTGCCGTTATGCATCAGCCAGCCGGCCGAATGGCGCGCCTCCCAGGGCGCGTCCGGAAGCTGGTCCCAGGTCAGGCCGTCATCGTCCGAATACCAGTGCTCGCTGACCGTGGGCGGATCGGAATATTCGTTGGGGTTCCAGCCACCGACCAGGTGCAGCCTGTCTTCCATTGAGAACAGGCCCGCGCCGTCGCGGCCGTTCCATGGCGACGATGTCGAAACCTGCCGCCATTGTCCCAGCAGTTCCGAGCTAGGGAGGTTCTCCGGCTTCCTCGGCCGTGAGCACGGCCGCCACCGTGCCACCCCCGAGGGCACTGTTGAGCCGCATGGCGCCCAGAGATGCGCCGACCCGGATCCGGTAGGTGTGCAGGGCCGTATCGCCAGGCACATATTCATAGCGCAGCTTCAACGGGCAGTTGAATTCGGCCTCGGCGGGGGTGACGAAGGTCATGCGCCGGGCAATCGCCTCGTCATCCACCAGCAGGATGGCGCAAAGACCGTGATTGTCGGTCTCATGCAACCCCTGGGCCGCGAAGTCGATGCAGATCTTCGCCGTGTCCGACGAGGCCGCAAGCTGCACCGTGGCGACCTGAGTACCGTGCGCGCTGGTGTTGGGCGAGCCGGACAGCGGAATTTCGGTCGAGAGCAGGGCGTTGCTGGTATAGACGGCCGATACGCGCCGGGGCCCGGCGATGGCGCGGACCTGCGACGGGGTCAGGTCCTGTGGGGGGCCATCGCCACCGCCGGCAGCACGCCCGCGAATGGTGCCCGCGGCCATATCTGCGGCATCGCTGCCGACGATCGGATGCCCGCCCGGCGTTGCCCCGTCATGCACGCGCAGCGAGTAATCATCGGTAACGACCGTGATCTCCCTCGGAGCGCCGGTGAATGTGCTGTGCTCATCGGCGGTGCCGCCGCGCCAACGGACTTCTGTACTCATGCCAGGTTTCCCCAATCGTGGTCGAAATAAGTGATGGCCGATGTTACCGAGCCAAAGTCGTAACCCTGGTCTTCCAGGAAGCCGACAAAGCCGGCGGTCGCCTGCTGCACGAGGTCGGCGGCTTCATCGCGCAGGCTTTCGGTCTGAGCGAGGGCTGCCTGGCCCTGCTCGTTGGCGACGCCCGCTGCCAGGGCGTGCGCCTGGGCTGCGGTGATTTCGTCGGCATCAGGTCCGTTGTTGAAGCCATCCCCGGCCGCATTCCAGATGAGGGCTCGCCCGGCGTCGGGGGCGGGCAGGTCACCGATTGCGGGCGCGCCCATGGCGGCCTTGAGGCTGCGACCGATATCCCGGGCGTTTTCCTGGGCGTGGATCAGCAGCCGGTCGATATCCTCATCGAGCGAAGCCGACGAATAGCGGCCGCCGCGGTTCACCCCCGCGGTCCGGTTGAGCAGCCCGTTGCCAAAGCGCAGGATCTGGTCCCCGGCCTTGGCGGCGACGGTGAGGACGATGCTTCCCCCGCCAGGCGCCTTGGCACCACTGACGGTGTAGTCGGCGTCGAGCTGGAGTGGCGTACGGGCCCCGGCGCGGATCCTCACGACGGCGATATCGTCATTCCCCAGGAAGGGGAACGGCACCGAAAATGTCGTCTGGCCTTCCGTCGCCGTGGTCAGCCGGTACCGGGGGTCGATTGTGATGGGCAGGGTGGCAGACATTGCGAACGGCCCCTTGGATAGTGGTTGCAGTTTCGAGGCGGCGCGGTAGCGTCAACCGCCCCCGTCGCAGACTAGGGCGCGGCGGCGATCGCATTGCCCAGGTTGGGTGCGCGGCTCGGTGCTGCCTTGCCCTTTTCCCACCAGAAGCCCTGGCCGAAGTCGCGTTGCCAGCTTTGCTGGCTGCGCTTGAAAGCGGCATTGGCCTCGGGGTCGACAAGGAACTGCACCTGGTCGAGCACCGTGCGCTCCCAGGCGAGGCGCAGGTACCAGATATTGCCCCCCGGGATGTTGCCACGGGCGAACTTCACCAGCTCGCGGCCGAAATGGGTTTCCTGTCCGCTAGCCAGCTGCGCCAGGTTGCCGAAGGTGAGCTCGCGGAAATCGTTGACGCGCTCCACCAAGGGGCCCGCCACCGTACCGGCCAGGCCGCCGCCGAAGCGGTTGACGTCGGCGAACAGGAAGTCGCCATAGATGCCGAGGCCGCCGCCCTGCATCATCGCGGCCGTCCAGAACCGAGCATCATTCATCGGCTGCGGGTCGCGGCCGGCGGCGATGGCCTTGAGCTGCATGGTGAGCCCGCCAAAGAACATCGACGCCAGCAGCAGGCTGCCGGCATAGGCCGCTGCGCCGCCATAGTCCTTGCCCACCAGGCGCTTGTGGATCTGCCCGCCATGCAGCATGGCATAGACCGCGCCGAAGCTCTTGAACTGGGCGAAGCTGCGCAGGATCTCGCCACCCACCGTGCCGGGCTGGTTCTGGTCGAGCAGCAGCGTGCGCGATCGGTGTCCGCCCGATGGCACAGCAAATTCGGTCAGGGTCTGAACCATGCCCAGATACTTTTCGGCCAGCTTGGGGTTGAACGCCGCCAGGTCGGTCGGGCGCAGCAGGGTCAGCCCGTCGGGCGTGGTATGGATCGGCCGCCGGCGCATGCTGTCCCAGTCGCGCTCGGTAAAGCCATATTGCTGGAAGGTGCTGCGGAACGAGGGATGCATCCTGTCCCAGCTCTTGGATGCCTGCTCGGCCGCCTCATGCAGGAACGCCATGCCGAAGGCGTGCTTGCCGGCCTGCGTCCACGGCGTCAGCCCGGAAAAGGTCAGCACGCGATCGCCGAGGTAACTCAGCCATTCCGGCCCGCCCAGCGTACCGACATACCGCGCCTGCTTGTTGAAGACATGCATGGCATTGTCGAGGATCAGGCCGGCCGCCACCGCCTCGCGCCGGGTGGTCGGCGTCAGCGCCTTTACCGCATCGCCGAAGGCGCCCCCGGATACACCGGCGAAGCGCCGCGTGATCATGCTGGTACCGACGTCGGAGATCGAGGATAGCGCCGCCCCGCCCAGCACGCTCGAGGTTATGAACGATCGCGCGCCGCTGGCGGCGCCGGCCCAGAAGCTCGAGACTGGCGTGTTGAGCGCCCCGCGGATCGATCCCCAAACCGCATCGATGCGGTTGAGGTAGCGGGCAGCCCGATCGAGCGGGTCGCCCTTGCCAGCGAAGCGCGACGGCTGGCCGGCCGCCTTGGCCTGGGCCTCCTTGGTGATGAGCTGCTTGAGCCATTCGATCGTGCCGCTCGGGTTGGGCCCAAGGATCTCCATGGCGGCGATATCCTTGGCCATCATGTTGATATGGCCCATCATCGCCGCGAACGGATCGCTGCCGCCGCCATAGTCTGCCTGGTATTCGAGCCAGGCATCGGCATTCTTGAACACCAGGAAGCGGTGCTCGGCATGCTGGTTGGCCAGCGCACCCTTGCCCATGGGCTGGCGCAGCGGCTGGCGCTCGGCCCAGCCTTCGGTGGCGATCTTCTCCCAGATCTCGCCCAGCACTTCGGGCAGCTCGCCGGCCGTCACCTCGGCGCCGGTCAGCGGGTGGTGCATGCGCGTGGTGTCGAGCTTGTCACTGATATAGGCGATCCACCTGTCCTTGCCTGCAGCACGCAGCGCGCGCGGATCGTGGCGCTGCGGCAGCCCCCAGTTTTCCAGCTTGCCCACGGCGCCGCCGGCGGCGTTGAACCGCTCGCGCAGCCACTCGGCCGTCTGCGTCCAGCTTTTGGCCATGGCCTTGGCGGCGACGTCGTCGGTCTCCTCCCCGAACAGCGCCCGCACCAGGTTGGGCAGCTGGGCCCGGTTGTGCCGCGTCTTGTCGCCACCGAGGGCGCCGCGCCTGAAATTGTGCATCAGGTTTTCCATCATGGCATGGGCCATGCCGGTGATTTCGTTCTGCTTGCCGGCGACGCTGGTAAACCCGGCCTCGCCATTGTGCTCGAGGAGAAACAGCGCCCCGCTGGCGACGTCGCGCTCGCCGGTGGCGGTCTTGTGCGTCCGCAGGTCCTCGGCGATGCGACGGATGGACTGGATGCCCAGTTTTGCCTTGCGCCGCTGGTGGTCGGTCTCGGCCTTGAGCAGGGCCTGCAGCTGCGCCTTGGCCTCGGCATCGGCCGTGGCGTCGCTGCTGAGCGAGGCCCGGGCGCGGGAGCGGTTATATTCCCGCATCAGGCGCTGCGCATCCTCATGGCTGATCTCGCCGGCCTTGGCCGCGTCATTGATGCAGTTGTTGATCGCGACCATTATTCCACCTGACGGTATAGCGGTATTTTCAGTAGAGCTTGCAGGCGGCGACGACGCGCTCGAGCGCGGCGGACTTGTCGAGCTCGGCCTTGAGCGCGGCCGGGGTCAGCAGCTGGTCGCCGAAGGGGACAAGCATGGGCTCGGGTTCGACGACCCCGACGATCTTGTTGCCGAAATGGACTTTGGCCCCGTCGTTCCAGATCTCGACGGGGGTCAATCCAACAGCGGGCTTTGCTTGTACTTTGGCATAGGTCCGCCGCTCAAACTTACCGGCGCCGTCTCCACTGACGTACTTCACACCAGCGTGTCCGTCTGGTGTTAGCACGACGGCCATCTTGCCCGGCCCACCCTGCGCCTGGAAAAGCGCGAGTTCTTCGGCGTGCTCAGCAGTGACGAAGAAAGTCGCCTGAGAGCGGGGCATTGTACCCTGTTCAGCCGCGCCATGTTCAGGCCTAAAAGCTTTGTCGCGGGTCGTTGTGCCATCCTCATGAAGCACATAAGTCGAGCCCTTGGCCGTGGTGAAGGTAACGGCGCTCTGCTCTGATACAAACGCCTCGAGATCGGCGCCCCAGTCGTCGTCTAGGTCGGGCGGATCCACCGGGTCGCCGCGCGGTACCGGTGGGCTTGAGCCGATCCCCTCGAGCGCCGGCTCCGGCAGCTGGCGCGACACGCCGGCCTTGTCGCTCATCGCCCAGTCCACGGCGTCGGCCAGGGTCTCCCGCTCGACCAGGTGCAGGTCGACCGCCTTGCGGATCACGTCATCGGTGACGCCCGGGCCGGCCAGGCGCACGGCCTCGCGCACCGCCTGCTCGGTATAGGCTCGCCGCGTCAGGCCGGGCGGCAGCAGGATGGCCTCGTCGACGTCGCCGGCGGCATCGGTTGCGATGCGGTAACGCTCCTCGGCATCGGCGATATCAGCCATGCGATCGAGGATCTCGGCATCGTCCATCCGCTCGAAGTCGACGCCATTGCGTTCCCAGTAGCCGCGCTCGTCCTGCACCCCGTCGAAACCGGCGCCCTTGCGCTCTACCTCGAGCTGCATGGCATCAAGCCAGGCCTGGTCGCGCACATAGCCATTGCCATCATCGAGATCGGCGCGGCCGGGAAACGCCTCCGTCGCTTCCACCACCGGGATATTGTCGATGTTCTGCCGCCCGCCGGCGCGGAACACTCCGGGCATGGATTGACTGGTGATGCCGACCGCCCGCATTTCCGCGCCGATCGGCGAATTTGGGTCGACGCCGCCGATATTGGCCAGATAGCGCAATACCGGCCGCGCCGAGCTCGCTGCACCGGCAGGGTCGCCGGTGCGAATGGTGTCGAGGGTGGCAGCGAAGTCATCGCTGACCCGGGGAACGTAGTTCGTGCGCGACACGCTGGCGGGCGCCGGCGCCAGCTGCTCGACGATGCGGTTGATCTGCACGCCATCCGCCTCGAGCACGGGCCCGATCGGCTGGCGATGGGCGACAAGCTCGGCCTGGGTCAGCATGTCCTCATGGCGCCGCGGCTGGATTTCGGGTGGCCGCTGCGCATCGATAACAGCCAGCGTGTCGCCGGCGTCGATCGCGCCGCGCACCGCCGGCGGCACGGCGGCGCGCTGCTCGGGCGTCATCCGGGCGAAGTCCACGGCCTCCACCACGCCGCGGCCACCGGCGCCCAGCGCGCCACCGAAAGCGGCGGCAAAGGCCACATTGGCGATCGCCAGGTCGAAGCCGCTGTCGAGGCCGGCCTGCTCGCGCCAGCCCTGCACCCAGGGCTGCATGGCCGCCTCCACGCCGGCATTGACTGCGGCCTCCGTGCCGGCAGTCGCAAATATCCTCCCCAAGGCCGTGCGCGCGCCGCCAGGGCCTCCGCCCAAGAACAGCGAGCCGATGGTCACCGGGTCGCGCATCGCGGCCCCAGCGGCGCCCGCAAAGGCATAGACGTAGCTGTCCCAGCCGGGCCGGCTGGCCATCACGTCGGCCAGCTTGCCATCGGCCGCCCTTGCAATGGCCTCGGCATCCCGCACCGGGTCGCGCTGCGCCCAGTCCCTGACGGCCTCGGCCGGGTAGCGCGCGGCCAGGTCGTTGACCTGCTGCTGGAAGAGGAGGCGCTGCTCGGCGATAACGTCATTGGTGCCGTAGATGCGGCCCAGCGGTCCCAGCGGATTGGGCAGCGGCGAGCTGGTCGCCGTCGGATCGATCATCGGATTGCCCAGGTCTGTCCCGGTGGCGGCCTTCACGTCGCGTCGCAGCGCTTCATAGGCGTCGACCAAGCTGTCATTGGCTGCCGTGGTGTTGTCGACATGCAGCATCTGGTCGAACGAGGCGGCCATGATGTCGCCCGGGCCCGCCGTGCCGCCGGCGCCGGTGAAGCTGCTGGGCAGCTGCGGCCTGGACCAGGGGAGACGCTGGGCCATCAATTGTCCCCCGGCTTGATCGGCGCCGGGAAACTCAATGCCTGGCTGGGATAAGTGGTTGGCGCCTGGCGCGTCCGCTGGATCCGCTCGAGCTCGTACATGTCGAGCGTCCAGGGCTGGCCATCGGCGCCCAGCACCAGGTTGGGCGTGAGGCTGCTGGGGTCGCCCAGGGCGACGGCATATTGCCCATCGCCGATCGTCATCAGCGTGCCGCCCGCCAGCTCGCCCGCGCCGATCGGTACACCATTCGCCGAGCCGATCGGCGGCAGCTGCATCAGGTCGGCCGGCCGCATGGAGTGGAGCAGCTGCTCGACGCTGTCGGCGGCCATGCCGGTCGGCGCGACGATCTGCCGGCCATTGACCAGCGCAAGCCCGCCATATTGCTCCCCGTTGACCTGGCTGGCGCCCAGGGCCCGATTGATCGCATGCCGGTACGCCGCATAAGCCGCCGAGTTCTCGTCCTTGATGTCGGCCGGGTCGAAGCCCATGGCGGCGGCCTGCGCCTCGAACAGCATGCCGGCCACATTCTTGACCGCCGCTCCGGTTTCCGGGTTCTGCCCGATCGCCGGCCCCACGATCGAGGCCGCGGCCGTCGCCATCACCGTGTCGCTCGGCAGCTTGACGTTGATCGTCTTGTCGCGCCGGCCGGCCAGTACCCTCGCCATGTCGGTCGCAACGCTGGCATCGCCGGTGGCCAGGGTGATGCCGGCGGCATGGGCGAGTTCGGGCCCCGCGTCGCTCAGCTCGCTGAGGGCGGCCGGCGCCCCATCGCCAAAGGCCTGGCTTACCGCCACGGCAAAGCCGGGCAGCATTTCGGGGTTGTCTAGCAGCCCGTTGGCGATGCCGGTCCGCTCGGACGGCCGGAAATAGGAAGCGGGCGTGCCATACATCGCCGCGACGGCGTTGCCCTGCTGCGCCCGCAAGGTCAGCGAGGCCGTCAGCGCGTCGGCCGAGCTGAGGTCGATCGGCTTGAGCTCGATGGCGCCGGCGCCAGCTGCCTGCCCCAGCGGGTCGGTCTCTCGCGCCTTGAGTACATCCTGGGCCCGGGTGACCGCCTGGTTGTAGATCTCGCCCTGGCGGACGAAGTCGGGCGAGCCGGGTACCGGCTGCAGCGCCGTGAGCCGGTCGTTGATCTCGGCCGGCGTCTCGAGCTCCATGCCCGCCGTCGCTTCCCAGCCCTGCCGGGCCCGATCGCGCTGCGCCTGCCAGGCCTCGGTGTCGATCCCCAGCACGGCCAGCCGTTCCGGGTCGAGGTCGTTGGCTTCCGTGTCCAGCGCCACGCCCGTCGCGGCGATCGAGGCGACATCGGCATCGAGCAGTCCCTGCACCCGGGCGCGCTCCGCCTTGCTCTCTGCGGTCAGCTGGTTCTGCGCCTGCAGCGCCTGGGCAGAAAGCTGGTCGGCAAGCGCCTTGACCTGGGTGAATCCGAGTTCGGTCAGCGGCCCTTCCCCATTGGCCCAGTTGGTCAGCAGGTCATTGGCAAAGGCCTGCTTGGCCGCCGGCGTCGGCAGGCTGGCGAACACGCCATTGGTGCGGGCATAGGCGAGCGTCGTGTTGACCTGCTCACGCTGCGCCGCGGCGGCGCTCGGGGTGATGACATTTGCCGCCTCGGCCGCCGCGATATTGGACAGCACCAGGTTGGCCTGCCCGGCCAGGATGCGATCGGCCTCCGGGTTGGCGCCCAGCAGGAATGCCTGCTTTTCGAGGTCACCAGTCATGGCATCGTAGCCGGCGGTATAGGAGGCCGCCTGCTCCTCCATGATGCGCGCCTCGTGGCGCTGCGCTACGGCGCGGGTATAGGTCTCGGACCGCTCGGTGAACGACCTGTCGAACAGGTCGCGCAGGCGAGGATCCTCGAAATTCTCATCCTGGCTGAACTGGTCGCGGATGCCGCCCAGCGCCGCGGCAAAGCCGGCCGGATCGTCCTTGAACTGGTCATAGGCATCGCCGATCGCGGTGCTTACCCCCTCCTGCATGCGCCAGCCATAGGAACGGATGGCCGCCCCATCGAAGGCATCGCCATAGATGGTGTTGTCGTGGCGCAGGGCCAGCGGCTGCGGATTGAGCCCGCCCGTGGCCGGCTGTTCCGGTGCGCCGCCACGGGCGCCAGCCAGCTCGACATGCCAGGGCTCGTGCGCCATCGGAAAGGCGAGGCCGAACTTGCCCGCATTGTCGTGCACCCAGCTGCGCGCTACGTCGTTGCCGAACTGCAGGTCATAGGCGTCGCCATGCTGGTGGCGGGACTTGCCCGGTGGTGCCACCCATTTGCGCGCCTCCTCCTCCGAGCCATACTTGGCCAGCGCAGCCTGGTAGAGCTGGGCCTGGCGCTCCTCCGAGCGATAGCCGGAATTGAGCTTGAGCTGGGCCTGGATCTCGGGCGGTGCCGCGGCGAACAGGCGCGCCAGCGCCGTGCGGAACTGCGGCTGGATTCCGTCCAGGTGATCCTGGCGTTCGGCATTGGCGAGGAAGGGACGCAGGTCGAGCTCGCCCTCCGGCGCCGCGGCGGCAATGCTGGCCCGGCGCTCGAGATAGCCGACGCCGGCGACCTGGCCGGCGTTGAGGCCGGCAAGCTCGCCTTCGCTGGCCGCCGCCCGGTCGGCCATCTGCTTGAGCCTGCCGGCGACGCCGCCGCCCAGGGCCGTGAGCGTCGCAGCCAGCTCGCCGCCCCCCACGACATAATCGGGGGTGCCGGCGATCTGCGCCCGCTGGTCGAACTTCTGGATCGTGCCACGGGCCATCAGACGCCCCGCTCGATCTGGTCGATACGGTAATCGAGACCGATGCCCGCTGCCTGCCCGAAGCCGCTCAGCAGCTGCTCGCCGCCGCGCCGGCGCAATCCGCGCGAACGCACCCTGAGCAGCGCGCGGCGATACTCGTCATTGTCGCGGTCGATGTTGATTTCGGTGGCCGCTTCCTTCCGGGCCGAAGCCCGGGCCTGCTCGGCAATGCCGCCACCAGCACCGACGTCGACGCCGCCGGCGGCGAAGGCGACGTCATTCTCGCCCAGGATGCGCAGCAATTCCCGCTTCATCTGGGTCTGCCGCTGCGTCGCCTGGACCTTCTCTTGCCCTGCCTGCAGCTCGGTCTGGTCGGCGGCCTCCTCCGAGGCTGCCATGGCAGAAATGCCGGTGCCGACAGCACCTATCGCCGCAATGGCCGATGCCACCCCCTGCAGGATCGACAGCGCGGACGAGCTCGCAGCTGCAGCGCCGCCGGCCGTCGCGGTTGCGGTCGCTGCCAGTCCGCCGCCAAGGCTTGCGCCTGCAGCAGCGCCGCCTCCCCCGAACAAGCTTGCAAAAAATCCCGCCGTGAGTGGATCAGTCATTAGAGTTTTGCCTCCGGCGTAATAGAGCGCACCTCGAGCCGTCCCGGCCGAAGCTGCGAAATGGTGAGATATGGCGCCTTGGCAAAGCCGGTCAGGCCGGTGATGCGGATGTCTCCGGTAAAGCCGTGGTCGAGCTCGGGCACGTCCGCCGCCATGCCCCAGCGGCGCAGGTCGACATCCTTCAGCGGCTTGCCATTGGTCGAGATCGCGATCGAGGTTGTGTCGATGAGCGAGATCGTCACCGAATGGATCCGCGCCTTGCGCTTGAGCACCACGCCGGGGCCTACGGTGCGCGACAGCGGCAGGGTCTGGACCTTGGGCGCCGTCCAGCTGCCCACCGTCCAGTTGCTGACGGCGACGGGCAGCGTGATGGCGCCGCCGGCCACGGTGAAGGGGCCGAAGACATGGCCATCGGCAACGCACCAGATGCCGCTGCGGCCCGAAAAACGGCTGCCGCACAGCACGGTCTGGGAGGCCGGTGAGTTGACGCCGCTGGTCGCCTCGTCCAGCAGCAGTCCATCTTCGCTGCGCTCGAGGCGCTTGCCCGTCGTCCGCTCCACGATCCAGCTGGCGGTGTTCCTGCCATTCACGGCGACGGCGTGGAACGCCGATCCCGCGCTGGTCATCCGGGCGAAGCCCATCACCTCCTGGTCGCGCAGCATGGTTGTCAGGCGCGCCGAGCCGTCCCCATTGATCGCAAACAGCTGGTTGCCATCGGTCGAGCGCCGCTGCCGGCGCAGCGCCAGGTCCCTGATCTCATCCACCAGGTGCGACCCAAACAGCGAGATCGGCAGCGTGGTGAAGTTGCCCTGCACGTCCGTGTAGCGCATTTCGGACAGCACGCCGCCCTCGAGGTGCGAGAAGATCGCGGCGCCTTCGCTCTCGACGATCGGCACGCCGCGCTTGGTTCCGTTGGTCGAGGCGGTGACATGGTTGGGTGTCTCGCTGGCGCTGAGCGTCCGGTTCTCCAGCCAATACTCGGCCTTGTTGGTCATGATCAGGATGTTGAGGCTGTCGACGATATGCTCGATCTTTTCGCCGCCGGCGCCCGCCATCGGCACCAGGCGCGGGCCATCGGCGCCGGCGAACCGCTGGTCGAAATTGTAGTAGTCGGCCAGCCTCGAGAACATCCACGCGGTGGGCAGGCTCTTGAACCCGCCGAGGAGCAGCCTCTGCCCGCCGCTGAAACAGCCGCATTGCGGCCAGCCGCGCTCAGCCGAAATCAACGGCTCACCCGGGGCGACGCCGGAAGTTGTCTTGGCGGAAAGGATCGCCGCATCGGCGACGTTCACGACACGGCCGGAAACAGCCCAGCCGTCGCCCTCATTTCCCGCTCCGGCAAAGGTCACCACTACCTTGCCACCCGAACCGGCGGTGACGGTCAGACCCGGGGAAATGTTGGGCAGGTCGAGGATTGCCGCCTGGATGAGCGCGGCAAGCCCGGCCATGTCGCTGTCATAGGTGATGGCGGCCGTGTCCTGCTGGGAGACGGTGACGACCACGATGCTGGTGCCATCCGTCAGGCCGACGAATTCGAGCGTCCACACGGCTGGCACGCCATTGCTGTAGGTTCCGCCATAGTCGTAGTTGGGCACGTCATCGAAGGGTGCATTGTCGACCGACCAGCTGGTGGGGCCGGCATGCTTCATCCGCTTGGTCTGGAGGTCCTCGTGGAAGACCAGCATCGTGTCCAGGTCCTGCGCCACGGTCAGCTCGGGCAGCATCGCGCCCGTGAGCCCGGTGATACTCACGCTCTGCAGCAGCGACGATGTGCCCCAGACGTCGGCAGCGCCCTCGCGCAGCACCACGTCGTAGAAGGCGCCCGTGCTCGCATCGAAGCCGAACAGGCGCGTCGCGTCGGCAGGCAGGCCGCCGACATCGCGCAGACCGTTGCGGTGCCGGAAACCGCCCTGGGGAAAGGCCTGGACATTCTCTGCCCAGGCCAGCCCCGAATTATAGGCCTTGAGCTCGCTGCGCTCATGCAGCAGCGGATCGATCTCGAGCGAGTGAAAAACCGACTGCAGGCGGCCAGGCTGTTCCATCAGCCGCCCCAGCGCGAGTTGGTCAGCGGGTTATTGTCCCAGTTGGGCTGTCGCGGCGGCGTGGCGAAGCTGTCGGCGCGGATGGCAGCGCGCATCTGTCCGCCCAGGAATTCGTCGCCGGGGCTGCCATAGGCCTCGATGCGCAGCGCCTCGCTGTTGTTGCGGTCCGAAGTCAGCGCCAGGGCAAGGCGGCTGGCCAGGCTGGTGATGGTGCAGGTGCGGAATGTTGCCGACCACCTGGCCGGCGCCGGCCGGTACCGGCACATGGCCCAGAGCGGGTTCTTGTCGGCATGCAGCTTGCCGTCGAGCAGGGCATAGTCGTTGAAGCGCCGCTCCCGGTCCTTCGGGTTATCGGTCACATACATCGGCAGCTCGAGCGCCTCGGCCGGCAGGTCGAAACCATAGGCATAGCCGCTGGCGTGATCGACGATCGCGTCGTCGATGGAAAGCTGGAACAGCTGCTTGGAAAAGGAGAAACCCGCGGGGTAAAGGCCCAGGTTGAAGTCGATCACTTCCTGGTAGAGCAGAGCGACCGGCCCGGCGCCGTCGACATCGTCATTCATGTCCGGCGGGTCTTCGCCGATACGGGCGCAGGCGGCATTGACGATATCCTGGTCGAGCAGCAGGCCCACGGCACTCTCCTGGTCAGAAACGCTGGTGGCGCGGGCCGAGAGCCCCGCGCCACGCTTTCATCCGCCGGACGTCCCCCGGCCGGCGGCGAAACTCAGTCCGGCACGATCGGCGTAGCGACGGCGCCCAGGGCCGTGAAGCCCTGCAGCAGCCAGCCGGTGGCCAGGTGCTGGGTGCAGCGATAAAACTGGGTGTGAGTGAGCAGCGCTTCCACGGCGCCGCCCGAGCAGTTGACGTTGTTGATCGTGTCGCCGCTGCCGGCGGCCGTCTGCAGCTCGCAGTTGGTCGAAGGCACCACCCAGATCAGGATTTCGCGGCCCCGCGTGGCGGCAGAGCAGGCCGGCAACTTCAGGATGTTGTTGGCGCCGGCACTGGTCGCCTCGACGAATTCGTCGGTGTCGAGGATGAGGCCGGTGGTGAGGCCGTCGGAGGTTGGCACCACGGCGCGGGGCGCGGCGCCCTTGTCGTCGCCCATCGGCTTGAGCGCCACCGAGGTGCCCGGCACGACGGTCAGCACGTAATGCCGGCAGTCGGGAGTGCCATCGACGTCGAAGGTCACCAGGAACTGGTCGCCGGTGCGCACCTTGCCCTTCGGCGTTGCCAGGGCGTTGAAGTAGCCGGTGGTCTCGATCGCGGCGCGATCGTCGTTGGTGATGTAGGAGTGGAGCTGGCGCACATTGCCGGGCTCCGCCGTCGCGGACGGCAGGCCCATGATGCCCAGGCTGCGGAAGCCGCTTGCATGGTAAGTCATGCTGGTTAGTCCTCTTGAATGCCGCCGAAGCGGTCAGATGGCAGGGGAGGCGCGGCCGGCGAACCGGCCGGCCGGGCTAGATGATGGCGGTCGCAGCCGTCTTGGAGAGGGTGAAGCGCTTGATGCCGCGCCCTTCCTGCAGCGTCGTGGCGGCGCCCTTGGCCTGCATGTTGAAGCTCCAGCAGCCGCCGCCTTCGCCATAGTTGTTCCACTGCGGGATCATGGTCAGCGTGCCGTCCTTGGCGCCCCAGCCGATGGCGGACTTGTGCCAGATGAAGGCGTCGAGCTTGGTCGTATCGTGGGTGAGGTAGAAGTCGTCGGCGTTCTCCTCGACCAGGAGGAACCAGTTGACCCCGTTCCAGAAGCGGCTGTCGGTCGCCTGGGTGAAGGGCAGGCCGCCGGGCCCGACATGGTCGGCCGAGTTGACCACCTTGTTGGCCAGCAGCTGGAACCAGGCCTTGGACGGCAGGCCGCAATAGATCTCGCCGTCGAAGGGCGCCTTCGTGTCGACGATGGCTTCTGTCAGCATCATGGCCTGGCCGGCCGTGAAGGCGCCGGCGGAGAAGTCGAGCCCGGTGTCAACGGTCGGCGCGGCCGCCTTGAGCACGTCATAGATCTCGACGTCGGTGGCGCGGCCCAGTGCCAGGGCGCCGGAATGATAGATGATCTCGCGCTCATTGATCGCCAGGCGATCGAGGTCGTACTGGCGCAGCTCGTCGAACGCCTGCCAGGTCACCAGCGGCACGGTGAACTTCTTGCGGTCGCCGCCGCCCGGGGTGGGCGAGGTGTTGCGGTCGATCTTGCGGGCGACGGTCTTGCCGGCGATGTAGAATACGGCCTCGTTGCTGTCGTTGAACGAGGTGGCCGGGGTGACGGCCTTCTGCATCCGCCAGCCTTCGGTCTGGTAGATATGCTGGACGCGGCTCTCGTACTGAGGGCGGAACCAGTCAGGTGCATTGGTGGACATGTGTGCTCCGATGTTTTGCTGAAACACCGGGTGTCGGAGAGGCCGCGAGCGCGCCGGCAGGTCCGCACGAAGTCGGAGAGGCCACCGGCACTGCAGGTCCGCATTCCCTGAGTGCTGACCTCACGCTAGGCGCGGGCGCGTGCCGTCAACCGCCGCGCAGGGCGCAGCCCTGTCGCGCTCTCACCTTGCACAAGAAAAAGCCCCGCCGGAGCGGGGCCAGTAGGGCCGAGGAGGAGGGCGGCCAGGGAAAGGGTATCAGCGGTTGCTCTTCTTGCCGCGCTCGGCCATGCCGGCATCATACTGCTTGCGCAGCTCGGGGTCGTAGCGCTTGTCTGCGTCCTTGTGGTTCTGGTTGCGCGGGTCGATGCGCGGATCGGACGTCATCTTGTCGAGCTCGGCACCGCTCAACGGCCCGCCCTGAATGTTCGGTTGCCCGACGATGCGGATCCCGTTCTGCGCCAGCCGGCCCGCCAGGGCCTTGAACAAGGCGTTGCCCGCGGCAGTATCGGTCAGCGCCATCAGCTCGGCCTCGGCCTCCTTGGCCAGCGCCGGCGGCACGTCCGCGCTCAGCTGCGCGAACAGTCCCTTGGCGAAGGCCTCGTTCTCCTGGAAGTGCTGGCTCACCGTCGCGGCGTCGAGGCTGCCGGCCTTGGCATAATTGGCGACCTCGGCCTTGGGATCATAGGGCTCGGCCAGGCCCCCCGATTTGGCCAGGCTGCCATAGACGTCGTTGATGAAGCCGTCGAACTGGGTCTGGCTCAGCCCATGCTTGTGCGCGGCCGTGCGTGCCACCGCCAGGGCCGGGTTCTTCTCGACATCACCGAAATACCTGGCGACGTCGTCACCGGGCTTGAACGTATAGGCCTCGGGCTTTTCCGGGGCGCTTGGCTTCCCGGCCAGCTGTGTGCGCAGGCCCTCCGCCCTGGTGTTGAGCTCGCCATGGGCCTTGAGCACCTTGCCCAGCGTGTCCTCTGCCGAGGTGCCCAGCATGTCTGCAGGGACGGCCAGGCCCTGCGGCGGCGTCCAGCTGCCCGCTGGTGGCTGGCCATCGCCGCCACCACCACCACCGCCGGCTGCAGCGGCTGCCGCGGCTGCTGCAGCTGCGGCAGCGCCACCGCCGCCACCACCGCCACCACCGCCGCCGCCGTCACCCCCGCCGCCGCTTCCGCCCCCCGCTCCCTCCCACAGGGGCATGGGCAGCATCGCGCGCATCAGTCTGGATCGGTTGAACATCATTGGTCTCTCTCGGTTTGGGTGCGTTGTCGGGGTTGCGCCCGACGGCAACTTGCCGGGCGATCTCGTGAGCCAGTGCGTTCTGCCCCTCGCGGAAGCAGCCCCACATCGCCATGGCCTGGGCGTCCTGCCCAAGGTTCACGAAAAACACGGTGCGGTTGAGCGTGCTGTCGAACAGCGCCTGCAGGGCCAGGCGCCCGCCCTCGCTCTCGGCGAACTGGGCCCAGGCCGCGGCGACCAGCTTGCGGTCTTCCTCGTTCTTGGCCTGTGCCGGCTCCAGCAGCTTGCGGACATGTTCAGGCAGGCCCTCGAAGAAGCCCCAGCCTTCGTTGGTCCGCGCGAGGATGTCCTCGAGGGCGCCCGGGCGGTTCATGCTGCAGCTCCGGGCACTACGGCGCCGGCGGCGCTGGCGGCAGCCAGGGCCAGCGCCTTTTCCATTTCGGCCTTGTCGAACGCCTTGCGTTCGTCATCGTCCAGCATGAACTGCTGCGGCACGCCCAGGGCGCGGCCGGCCTCGAGCAGCAGCTTCTCGATATGGGCGATACGCGCCGCGCCGCCCGGCTGGCCCAGCGAGGTGGTGACCGCGATCACCATCTCGAGCCACTGCACGATGCGCTGCACGCGTGAGGCTTCCTGCGCCAGGGCGATCGGCGACTTGACCTTCACCATCACCAGCAGCTGGTCGATCGTCGGCATGTTGGTGATCAGGCCCTTGGCATAGGCGATCTCCATGGCCCGCCGCACGGCCGGGACGATCACTTCCTGGATCTGGCGGCCGAAGGCGCCCATGTGGTCGCCGGCCAGGCGCTTCACCCGCTCGAGGATCTCGGTCGGGGATTTGACGGCAGAACCCTCCACCGGCAGGGCGCCATCCATCATGGTTTCCTTGACCGACATCTGCATGTTCTCGATCACCAGCCCGGAGAGATCGAGGCGTGGATCGGGGAAGCGCGAAACCGATGGGCCGCGGGTGCCGCCATTGCTGGCCACCTTGATGAAGCCGCCCGGGACCAGCGGCGAAAGGTCGGGGTTGAACACGCCGTCGTCCACGGCGGTATAGATGCCCAGCATGGCGATCGCCGCCGCCTGCAGCTGCAGCCGCTTGGCGGTATTGAGCGTCTTGATCTCGGGCATGGCGAACATGGCGATGCCACGCCCCCAGGTCTCGCCCGGCACGCGGACATAGCGCGGCGTGAGCCAGGGGCAGGCCCGGCTTTCGCTCTTGTAGATCCGCGCTTCCTGCTTGTCGCACCAGACGATCATCTGCCAGCGCGCCTTCTTCACCACCCAGACGGTGTCGATGCAGATGGTCAGCTCGTTATCGGGCTTGAGGTCCGTGATGGTCTTGTCGAACTTGCCCTCCGGCCAGGTATCCATCAGCACCTGCTTGGTCATCTTCCGTTCCCAGAAGATGCCGTGGATCCTGTTGTTCGGTCCCGCCTCGAGCAGCAACTCGTCGATCGGCACCGATATCGGCTCCCACAGCTCGCCCGGCATGCTGGTGGAATTCATCAGCATGGCGCCGGTGCCGGCATTGAGGTCGAGTGCCATTTCGTGGAACGCCATGTCCCAGTCGCCCGAAAAGAACGCCTGCAGCACCTCGGACAGGGTGTCGAGGCCCTTGGCCAGCCGCTCCCGCTCCTTGCCCGGTTTCACCAGTGGCCCCGGCTCGAGCGCGAAATTGCGCTGCTCCGGTGGCCAGATGTCCTGCTGGTACTTGTCGGCGAAGCGGATCGCCGCGTTGATGGCGGTGCTGTCGAAGACCTGGTCGAAGCGCTTCTCGCCGGTCCCGCTGTCGCGCGTCGTCTTGCGCATCGGGATGGCGTACTGGAAGGCCTCGTCCAGCATCGGCTTGAAGCTGTCGAATTCCTTCTTTGCCGAGGCGCGCCGGCGCTTGAGGCTGGCAGTGGTGACCGAGACCATCCGCGTCAGCCGAGCGTCGCTTGGCCGGCGCCGCCCAGCGAGGGAACGAAAGTCAGCAGGCCCCTGCCGCGGCGGCGCCCGGTCGGGCTGGAGCTCGCCTGGTCGACTTCCGCCTGCTGGTTAGCCAGCGCCGCCAGCGACGTCCGCTGCTGGCTCTCCATCTGGGCCTTCTGCGCCCGCCGCTGATTGCCACCGAAAAACCCGTCCAGAAGCTCGCCCATAGGCCCATACCTCGCCGAAATCGCTGGGCTCCGCGAAGGCGAAGCCGGCGGCCCGCGCGATGCGGCTTCCGGCTTTCGACGTGCAGAGCGTCACGATGGCACGGTATGGCGAGGCGTCCATGGTCAACCGGATGGCGCGGACGATCGCCCGCATGCTGCCGGCCGCGGCTGGGCGGAAATGAAACCAGGCCTCCGCCTGCCCCGGCCCGATCGGGACGAGACCCGCCACCCCCAGCAGCTCATCGCCCTGCCGCAGGGACCAGGCCGACCCGGTCCTGGTCGCCTCGCGGATGATGCCCCACTGCGCGCGGCTGGCGCGAACATGCTCGGCCATGTCCGCCAGGTCGACGATCGTGGCCGGCGCAATTTTTAAAACAGGTTTTTTCGCGTGGTTTTCCGTCATCACAGGCCAGCCTTGTGGGGGTCGAACCCCCCTTGCGATTTCCAGCCTCTCTGCCCGCTGTTCTGGCTCGCCCAGCCCTGCTGCTGCCCGGGTCCGGGCCGGGTGCCGCCATTGACGGCCGCCATCACCCCTCGATGCCCGCGAATACCGATGATCACATATTGCCCGGCATCCTGCAGGTCACTCCAGGGGTGGAGCTTCTCCGGCAGGTCCTCGTATTCGTTGCCGCCCGATTGCGGCCGTTTCTTGAAGCGGTACCGGCCGGCAATGCCCTCGATGTACTGCCGGCAGCGCGGCGATATCCAGAGCGCAGTGTTGGGCTGCAGGTAGCCCCGCAGCTCGGCGTCGACCGCGCCCAGGCGCAAAGCCAGTTCGTTCGAGCCGTTGCCCGGGATCCGCGCCACGATGCCCAGCGCCTGGGCCATGATCTCCATGGCGTTGAGCTCGCCCGCCTCCTTGTCGGCGCCATGCTCGGCCGCGGGATCGACCCAGAGCTTGACCCGGTTGCGCGCGACATTGGCATATCGCTCGCTGAGCAGGGTCTTGAGCCCTTCCGAAAACCGCGCCGTACCGACGCCATGGCCCAGGTAGAGTTCGTCGAGGAAGGCGATGCGCCCGGGCTGCCACTGCTGCGCCAGCATCGCCGCCGGCGACAACCCGCCCTTGGATATGTCGGCGCCGATATGCAGGTCGACGTCGCGGATCACCAGCCCGACCTGGGCGACGTGGCGGGGATGGTCGAAGCTCGGATGCACCTGCTTGCCGGCGCGGCTATAGCCGAACTTGTTGTCGACCATGCGGTGCACGAAGTGCTCGGCCTGGTTCTCGACGATGCGATCGTAATAGCCCGGCTCGAGGTTGAAGCGGTTCTCGGCCTCCGGCGATCGCCCGCTGGGCTGCTGGTGGAAGGCACGCCCGGGTCCGCGGCTGGTGACCAGCGTCTCGAACGTCCAGTTGTCGACCGTCGGCGCGTTCATGTCGCCGATCACCACGCGCTGGCGGGAGCCGTTGACCAGGCGGCGGCCCAGCTGCTGCTCGAGCACAGCGAGCTCGCGCGGCGACAGCAGGCTGTCCGGCATTGGGTACCGGCCCACGCGCTGCTCCATGTCGTCGAGCGCGCCCTCGGCGTGGGTGTCGAGCTCGTTGAGCCAGGCGCCTGAATACTCGCGGCCCTTCATCAGGGTTTCGATATTGTCCTCGCCCAGGCCGGCGAATTCCGTGATGGCCTCCACCCGGATGCCGTCCTCGCCGCGGAAGCGCAGCCGATGGTGGAACGGCCGGTCGTTGCCGCCCTCGGCCTTGGATCCCGGATAGGTCTTGGGAAACCACTGCTTCCAGCTCTCGAGCACGGTCTTCTCGGCCGACCGGAAGGTATCGCGCAGCACGATCCAGCGGCACATGCGCGTCGGGATCTTGTCCTCGGGGTGCCAGGCGATCGGCGCCCTGGTCGCTGCCAGGATACGCTTGAAGACGCAGGTGGTGGTCTTGCCGCCACCCAGCGGCCCCATGATCACGGCCGTCATAGTCGCGTCGTTGAGGAACGCCTGGGCGACTGGACCGGGCGGCACATACATGTAAGGGTTGAAATCGCCGATATAGTCGAGCTCGAGCGCCAGCAGCTTGACGCGCTCCTCGGCAGCCTCCCGCAGGTCGACGCGGCTGATCAGGTCGGAAATGTGCTGGCTCATTCCCGACCTCCGCTGGTCCGGTCCCCGACCCGGTGCACGGACTTCCCCAGCCCTCGCATAGTGTTTCCCACCCCTGCCCCGGCCCGGCCCTCATGTGGCCCGGTTTTCGGCCGATCGCCCCCAGGCGAAAAGTCAGAACGGTGCGCACGGGGCACCCCCCAGGGGGGAGGGGGAACCCCCCTTTCGGGGGAGGCCTCGAGGGGGGCGGGGGGAGCAAAAAATTCCCCGGGGAAATCGCTGATGCGACCTGGTCGAGCTCCACCAGGTGCAATGTCCGAAACAGGCAGGACCCCCTGCAAGAGCGCGTGATTTGCAATGACGAGGCCAGCTATGCCTAGTGCATTGATCCTGCTGCGCTTTCCGCACCCGTGCGACGGCAGTCTGTGCGACATCACCTCTCGCCCTCCGCTAAGTCGTTGATTTCGCTGGCTTCGGCCCCGACCTGGTCGCCCTGGAGCGGTTGCCCGATCGACAGCACTGCCCGGCCCTCGATCAGCTTCATGGCCTCGGCCATCTGGTTGGTCCCGCTGGCCACCACCAGGATGGGCAGGCGCTCATCGGTGATCACCACCTCGGTCGGCTTCTTGCCATGCAGGTAGGGCATCAGGTCGATCGCCGCCTTGCGCTGCAGGTCGATGATCTCGACCAGGCCGGGCACGCTCACCGACTGGATCGGATCGTCCTTGGTGCCCAGCTGCTGCAGCTCGCCCCTGGCGACGCGGTCCTCGAGGGCGATCTGCTGCAGCGCCCTCGGGTCCATCGTGATGATCTCGGCCAGCACCTGGGCAGGATCGCGATAGCCCCTGGCATAGAACCACTTCTCGAAGGCCTCGGTCTTCCGGTTGCGCGCACCAGGTGGCCGGCCGGCGCCGCGCTTCTCCCCGGCCGCCGCGACCGCGTCGAAAAACCCCGACGGCGTGCCAACCTCATCCCCTTCGGAGGGCTCAGCCGGGCCGAAAAGGTCAGGATTTCCGGCCATCACAGCCCGTTCCGAATATTTAATGGGTTTGCGCCGGCCCGGTTTTGTCTCAGGCTGTCTCGGCGCTGTCTCAGCGCCAAGCCTTTGATTGTGCTGGCCGATTTAGAGAAAAAGACACATGTGACAGTGAGACAAAGGGATAGGGTCACATATGCGCGCGCGCGCGTATGTGTGAGGGTATCGGCTGTCTCGCCTGTCACTGCGTCACAAATCACGATTATGCCCTATGGTTCAGCCGGTTAGCCTGAGACAGCGCTGAGACAGTGTGACACCCCGAACCCGGGTGGCTGTCTCAGCAATCGGCCATGGACTAGGCTGGCATGGGTCGGCTGGCCGTCAACCGATCCATATTCGCATCCCAAGGGGCCGGGGTGCGGACGAAGGCAGTGTTGCGATGGGGTGCGGGCCATGGGCACTGCCGATTTCTATGCTGTTGTGGGGTGTGGGTAGGCAGGCGGAAGCGGCCGGGCTGCGCCCAGCCGGCATAGGTTTGTCATCGCCCTGGCGGGCGAGGGAATGGGGAAGCCGATCGACGGCGCCGGCGACGCGCGACATCGCGGCCCAGCTCGCGCATCGTGGCAGGCGTCACCTCGCCCAGGCGGTGCCTGGGCGCGCCCGATCGGGACTGGTCGGCCGGCCAAGCCGGCCTCCGGGCTAGCCCGCGCCATGTGGTTCATCCCGGAAACTGCACCCATCCGGTTGCGTCGGCCAATAGACCACGCAGCCGTTGATCCTGAGGCTGCGCGTTGCTGTCGTGAGGTCCCTGCCGCTCTGCCAAACACTCGGCGAGGAGAGCAGCACCTGGCGCGCCTTCATGCCGGCTTCGAACGTCGGCAGGCGGATGGACTTCGGCGGCTCGAGGCCATGGCGCATGAAGGCCCGCTGCAGCTGTGCAATCGCGGCCGCGATGTCATCGAGGGCGTCAGCCATCAATGCACTCCTTCCAAATCTCGCTTCACCTCATCGACCTGGTCGGCCGTGATGCCGCCATTTTCGGAAAACCACTTCCACGATCCGCGGCGCAGCAGCCCCATCGCCTCGAGGTTGAGCACCACGATCTTCGGCCGCTCGTCGAATTGCAGGCCGATCGTGATGGCCATGCGCCTGGTGAACATCGGCTGGCCCTCGGTATGGGCCTGAAAAGCCGCGCGCAGCACGTCCTCGTCCATCACGAACCCCGCGCCTTGAGCGCGAGTGGCATGAGATCATCCAACGGCACACCCCAGGCTTTGTTGATCTTCGCCATCATCGACTTTGACAGCACCCTCTGGCCGGCCAACAGTTCAGAGGCACGACTTCGTGAACCCAATACCTTTGCGAGCTGTGCTTGTGTCTTGCCCAGTTCGATGACGAGCTCACGCACTGACTTAGTCATCCCTACTTCTCCTCATCCTGCCAGGCGCGCAGATCCGCCAGGCTGATAAACACGCACCGCCTTTGCACGCCGGCGATGCGCGTCCGGTTGTCCACCTTGCCCGCGTCGCCCTTGCCGGACTTCATCAGCACCTTCTTGTGCACGATATGCTCGGGCGCCTGCGCCAGCGCCCAGCCCCAGCTGCCGGTGCCGCCCTTGCCGCCCCAGCTGCTGTCCATGAATATCTTGCCGACATCCTTGCCGTCCTTGGGAACGCACAGCCCCAGGCCCTCGCCCACCACGCCCTTTTCCATGATCTTGAGCCCGGCGATCGCCAGCAGCTGGTTGGCCTTCCCCAGGTTCATCAGGTCCTTCTCCTCGAGCACGTCCTCGAGGATCTGGCCGATGGTGCGGCGCTCGCCCTTGTTCCACGCGTCGACCTGGCTGGTGAGGATCTCGGATATGCAGCGCGCCCAGTTCGCCGTCTTGCCCGATACTTCCGGCGCGCTGTCGGCCGCCAGCATGCGGCCCCAGTGCTCGAGGTTCTCCCAGGGCAGCTTGGCCTCGTCCATGCCCTCGTCGCCCAGCAGCAGATGCGCCGCGGCCAGGAACGTGCCGAACGTGTTCTGCCCGCGGCTGTCATGGCCATTGGCGCGCAGTACGTCCCGATATTCCTCATAGAGGTCGGGAAAGCCCAGCCAGCGGTCGGCGACCAGGCGCAGCAGCTTCGGGCCGATCGTCTCCGGGTTCTTCAGCGCCGGCACCTTGGCGGCCGCGTCGCTGAGCGGGCGCAGCTGCAGCAGCGCCAGGCGCGACATCGAGGCCGGGTTGATCGGCGGCGGATTGATCGCCGAAAACCAGAATGCCGATCGCGCCTGGAATTCCACGCCCTGGTGGTTGGCGCCGCCGCGGATGCGGATCGAGCCCGAGGCCGCGTCGCGCGCCATCTTGATGATCTGCGCCGCCTGGTCCTGGCCGTCCTCGCCCTCGAGCTCGTCGATCGCGATCGGCAGCGCGTCATGCCCAACGATCTGGTAGAGCCCGGCAGAGGTCGCATTGGTAGTGGCGATCATGAAGCGGCCCATGATGGTCTTGAGCAGCTTGTTGAGCTCGGACTTGCCGCTGCCGGCATCACCCACCACGAACACCGATGGCCGCCAGTCCAGCGCCGCGCCCATCAGCGCCACGCCGATCCAGCCCATGGCCAGCATCACGTCGACGTCGCCGCGCACGAAGTTCCAGGTGCGCAGCGCATTGACGATCTCGACGGCCGGGTTGTCGGCGACGTCGTCGATCGCGTGCTCCCAGGGGCGGATCGCGCTCGGCCGGCGCACATAGAAGTGGTCGCCCAGCTCGCCGGTCCCCTCCTCCTGGCCGTCGAAGTAGAGAACATCCCCGCAATGCAGGATCAGCCGGCCCCGATCGTCGAGCCAGGCGCCGCGGCCGCGCACCTGGTCGGTCATGTTCCATGGGCCGCGCTCGGCGCAGGCGGCGAACAGGTCGCGCCGGGCCTCCTCCGCCTTGAAGTTGGTGACCACGCCTTCCTTGGCGAAGCTTGGCCACGCCCAGGTCAGGAAGCCCTCATGGCCGGCGAACAGCTTCTGCAGCCGCTCCACGCCCATGGCCTTGTCGCCGGTGTTGAACACCTGGCCCAGCGTGTCGACGACGAAGTAATTCTCGCCCTCATAGCCCAGCGGCCGCACCGGGCAGTCCTCGGGCAGATGCCCGGTATCGTCCCATGGCCCCTTGAACTTCCACTGCCCGGGCAGCACGCCCTCATAGGCCTCGCCCTTGGGCGGCCATTTCTTGGGCGACGACTTCGCCTTGATGGTCGCCTTCTGCCGCGCCGCCGTGGTGATGGCGCGGATCCGCTTCTGGCCTGTCTCGATATCGGGAGTTGTCGTGGTCACAAAAAAAATCTCGACAGGGGTTGGTCAGGGTGTGCCGGCGGCCGTTTCGGGGGGTCGCCGGTTGACATTTGAGCGCTCAATTGTGCGCACTGATTTGGGTGGATCAGCTCGCCGGCGTCTTTTTGTTGCCCCGGCCGCCCCGATTGCGCGGCGGCCGCACCGGCTGTTCACCCACCGACAGGGGTGCGGGCTTCGTCCGGCGCCGGCGCGACCCACCGGCCTTGCCATCCCCGTCATGGTCGAACTTGGCCGGGTTGGCGCCGTTGAACGCTGCCTTGTCGAGATCCCACTGCGCGTTCTCGGCCTCGGCGTCGGCGCGCATCTGGTCTTGTGCCACCTGCGCCAGGCGCTGCCGCTCCGCGTCCTGCCCGCGCTCATAGATCGGGCTGAGCTTGAGGAATTCCACCGCCTCGGGGCGCAAGGTGAACGTGTCCTCCACCTCCTCGAAGATGCTGTCTTCGCGCTTGAGCCCCGCCGGCGCCTGGGCCGCCGCGGCGCGGCGCACATCGAGTATGGCCAGCTGCGCTGCCTTGAGGTCATTGAAGGCCTGCCGGCAGCAGCTGGTGAACGTCTCCCAGGGCTGGCGCTGCTCGAAGCTGAGCGCGGCCCAGTCGCCGATCGGCATGACGACGTGCTGCCCGGTCGCATACCGATAGAGGCGTTCGCCGGCCTCCACCTGGTTCTTGCAGACATACTCGCCCAACTTGTCGAGCACCTCGAGGCGGCCCGCGACTTCATCAACGGCGGCGCCTTCATCGTCCGGCATGCCCCTGGTCGGATCGAACCAGGTCTCGTTTGGGGTCGGGAAGTCGGCATAGTCCGGCGCCAGGCATCCCGATATCTCGGCGGCTGCCACCTGGCCGATGCGGGTGGCGAAGCTGACGGCATGGATCTCGAGCAGGTTCATGGCTATGCCGCCTCCAGCACGTGCCAATCGTCGGCCAGCATGTCGGTCTGTGATGCCAGCCAGCCAGGCTGCATCTTCCCATCCGCAGTGAACATGTCGACGTGCGGATTGATCGACACAGCCTTGTCGAGAGGCAGCGCGTTTGAATACGGCGTGCCTTCGCGCAACTGTGCATCAGGAGTTCCGGGTACGAACACCAGAAACATTCCCTTACCGTTCCACCCCGTCCGCGCGACACGCTTGCCTGCTTTCAACGCCTCGATCGCTTCACCAAAATTCATCGTCATGTCCCTGGTCCTTTCCAGTTGAGAACATCGTTGGCGTCCTTGCCCCAGGCGGCGGGCATGGCCACCACCTCCACGGGCTTGCCGAAACTCTTGAAATGGCTGTGCCCGCGCTCGAACAGCTCCACCGCCTGGGGCTTGTCCCAGTCATTGTCGCGGAACAGCAGGTGCCCCTCGGCCGCCGCATGGTCGGGCACGGAGAGGAAGCCGCTCAGCGAGCCCGCCGCATGCATGCGCAGCTCGGGATCCGCCAGCGCGATCGTCAGCGCGTCCTCGATGCCCTCGGTATGGCCGAACCAGCTGACCACGCCATTGGCCGCCGCATCTTCGGCGCCCATGCCGCTGCTGCCAAAGCTGACGCGGATCTCCAGCCCCAGCGTGTCCGGATACATCAGCTTGGCCGACTTGCCCTTGATCCGCCCGTCCGGCTTCGCGTCGACCCACCCGCGGCTGAGCGTGTCGAGCTTGCCCGAACCGTCCGGCTCCACCAGCGTGTAATGCACCGCGCCCAGCTGCCCGCGGCCGTCGACCATGGCGCTGAGCAGCCCGGGGAACGATCTCTCCTTGATGCCGGCGCCGAATTCCCGGGCCGGCCAGTAATCGCAGTCCGGCCGATAGCGGAACGATCGCCGGGCGAGGTTGGGAATGGCGCGCAGGTCGATGCCGCGGCCGCGCAGGTAGGTGTCGACCGGCGTGCCCTCGAGCTCCTGCTGCGCGCCAAAGAAGGCCTTGCGCGCCTTCTCCCGGGCTTCCTTGTTGTCGGCCGCTGCAGCCACTTCCATCTGCGCCCGGCGTTCCTCGCCCTGGCGCTGGATCTCCTCGAGCTTGCCCGGTGGCATGGTCTTGATGCCGAAGCGGTTCTCCACCCAGTCCAGCGCCTGCATGCGGCTGTCCTTGTTGATGAAGCCCGATAGCCCGAAGGCGACCAGGTCCATGGCGTCGCCCTTCTCGCCGCTGTTGAAGTCCTTGAACGCGCCCCCGGGCCACACCTTCATTTCGCTGAGGTCGGCCCCCGGGCGCCACTTGTTGGTCACCTGCCAGCCGCGCCGGCCAGCCAGCTCCTTGCTCTGCTTGGGCCCGCCGCCGAACAGCTCCGGCACGATCGAGCCGAGGTTCATCACCACCAGGTCTTTGGCGACGGAGAAGCGGGTCATGGTGCACCAGCCAGCAGGTCGCCGATCGCCTGCAGCTGCCGGCGGGTCTCGGCAGCGTTGGCCGCCCGTCGCTGCGCGTCATGGCGGTTGTGGCAACGCTGGCACCAGAAGCGCAGGTTGGCATCACTGTGATCAGTGAGGGCCCCATCGACATGTGCCACGGTGCACACGATGCGGATGATCTTGACCAGGTGGCCCTGCAGCCAGGCGTCCTGCCCCGGGCTCGGCCAGTCCAGCCCCAGGCCCTTGGTTCCCTTGGGTTCATTTGGCAGGAAGCGGCCATCGGGAGCGCGCCCTCCGATTGCCCAGTTCGGCACGCCGCATTCCTCACAACGGTTTGCTGCGCGCAGCCGGATGCGCTCGCGGATCGCCAGCCATTCAGGCGAGCGGATCGATCCACCAGGATAGAGCAGCATGTTGGCGGGGCTGATCGGCATTTACTTGCAGCGCTGCTCATCGAGTTCTTTGAGGTGCGGGTGCCGCTTGAGGATTTCCTCGAGCTGCTGGCTGGTACCAGTCCACGCACTGGGCAGTGCCCGCGTCATGCCCTTGCCGGACTTGTGCAGGTATTCGCCCATTTCGTTCTTGAGCCGGTAGAGCCAGGCCCCTACAGGCGGCTCCGCCACCGGCCCCGGATCGGCCGCCGGAAATCGCGCCGGCGCCGGCGGCGCCACCTCCGGCTCCTCGAGCGCGGCCAGCCGTGCCAGCTCCGCCTCGTCCTCATCGCGATCGGGTTCCACCACCAGGTCATCGGCCTCGACGATGTCCGGATCGGTGTCCGACGCCTCGAAGGCCTCGCGCGGCAGGATCTGCGCATCCGGCTCATCATCGGCTGGCGGCGCCGGCAGCTGCTGCTGCTCACCAGTCCAGCGGATATCGCCGGGATCCTTGATCGCCTGGCTGGGCGGGATCGCCCCATGCAGCACATAGGTCAGCAGCTCGGCCGGCGGCACCTGCACCGCGTCGGCGATCAGGATCATGGTCTGGCCGAACAGCCGCCGCACCTTGTCGCGCTTCTCGGGGGTCCAGAGCCCTGGCATCGTCTCCGGCGCACCGCTGGCCTTTGCCGCGGCCTTCTTCTTTGCCGAAACGACCGAGCCCACCGAGTTGATGGTGCATCCGACCTTTATGGCAATCTCGCGCTGCGGCATGCCCAATGCCGAGAAGGTCATGATGGCGGCGGTCTTGCTCACATAGTCGACGCCGTCGATCGTCAGGGGCTTGGGAGAACCGCGCATCAGCCCCTCCCCTCGTTAGCCTGCACGCGGGTTTCCACCTGCAGCGGCAGTTCGGTCGCCATGGAATTGACCAGCCGGGCGCGCATGCGCGGATCGTCGAGCTTGGCCAGGTGCTCGGCCAGGGCATTGCCCAGGGCGCCCAGCACCGCCGTGAACGAGGGCTGGCAGCCCTCCTCCACCAGGTCCTGGTTGATCGCGCCGACGGCGCGGCCGATCGCCCGGCTGGTGAGGGCCATCTGGCCCTCCTCGCTATGGCGCCGCTGCACCAGGCGCAGCGCCTTCTGCTCGGGGGTGAGGATCAGGTTCATGGCTGCTGGTCCTGTCCGGACGCAGGCTGCGCGTTGAGGCCGCTCTCATAGAGCCGCATCGTGGCCTCGATGTCTTCGATATGCATGGCCAGCCCCTGCTCGACGGCTTCCACCTGGCGGCGCAGCAGGTCGCGGCGGGAAATCAGCTCGAACCGTTCGCTCTCGAGCTCTTTGAGCGCCAGGTCGACGCGGTCGCGATGTGTCGCCAGGCGCTGCACCAGCGGCGCGGACTGTCTTGCGGATTCGGCCACCGCCGCTGCGGCGGCATCGAGGTCGGGATCGACGACGGCCAGGTTGGTCTTGGGCTTGGACATGGGGGACTATCCTTGTGAGAAGATCGCCTCGAGCCGGGCGAGTTCGGCATCAAACTGGGGGTCCTCGCGGCGCCACTCGACGGCCCGCATGGCTTTGGAAATGTTCTGCTTGCTGCAGCCATAGGCGCGGGCCGCCAGGGCGCCCGGCACGTTGCAGCAGGTCACCAGCAGGTAGAGCCCGGCGGTGACCTGGCGGTCCTCGGGAATGGTCGAGGTGGCGACGATCGCCCGCACCACCTGCAGCATCCCGATCGTCGCCCGCTCCCGCACCAGGCTCATCGGCCTGCCCCGAAGGGAAACAGCTCATCGTCGCGCCGGCGCTCGCCCTCGAGCGTCCGCATCGCCATGGAGAGGGCATTGACATGGCGCTTGAAGGCCCGGCCGGATCCGCGCATCCGCCGATAGGTCGCCTGCGACACCTGCGACTTGTCGCAGAGCTCGGCCAGGGTCACGCCGGCGGCCACGCGACGCGCCTCGATCCGCTCGAGCTCCCGCTGGTGTATCGACCGATACGGCTTGCCCTTAATTGCCATAGGGCACATCCGTGTCCGGCGGCGTGATCGCCAACCCCGCCACGCCGGCAGCGACCCGGCTCATGGTCAGGCGCCAGGCCTCGAGCTCGCGGGCAATAGGATCGGGCAGGATGCCATGCGCGTCCCGCGTGCGGCACATGGCGGCGACGCGATAGACCAGGAAGGTCTGCCCGGCCGCGAAACCACTCTGGATGCAGGCCAGCTCGATCTCGACATGATGCCCGAGAAGCGCCGCGTCGCTGAGCTTGAGCAGCTGCTGCGCACGCTCCTGGTTCGACCCGGCTGCGCGGATCATGTTGGCGACGGGATAGGCGGTTTCATAGGCGTCCTGGGCGAGGTCGGTCATGGTCAGGCGGCCAGGGGCACGTCGACGATGGCCAGCACACGCTCCACCAGCGCCACCAGCTTGGGATTGAGCTCGCGCCAGGCGGCGGCATAGGCGGCGGCATAGGCGACGGCATCGGCGGCGGCACGGGCGGCGGCATCGGCGGCGGCAGCGGCGGCATCGGCGGCGGCAGCGGCGGCATCGGCG
>Ga0196971_1000333_pt1 | contig 40940 bp, 38 predicted proteins | sample S1v_1013CmetaG_FD_148660 | JGI IMG/M metagenome (GOLD analysis project Ga0196971, IMG submission 148660) | Soil microbial communities from Anza Borrego desert, Southern California, United States - S1+v_10-13C | ecosystem: Environmental > Terrestrial > Soil > Desert | place: USA: California... | reverse complement strand
ATGAGGCGATTCTGAAAGTCCTGTACCTTGGGCTGCAACGGATCGAGAAGAAATGGACCATGCCGATCCAGGATTGGAAGCGGGCTTTGAACCACTTCGTGATCCTGCTGGGCGATCGCGTCACCCTGTGAACTAATCCCAGTTACACACTTAACTTGACACCCCCCTCCGACCCGGGGCAGCCAGTACTGCGCCAGCCGTTACCAAGCCTTGTTGAAGCAGTTCCACATGTGCCCCTCCATGAGTCGCCGGGGCAACTGTTACGACAATGCGCCGATGGAAAGCTTCTGGGGCACGCTGAAGAACGAACTGGTCCACCACCGGCGTTATGCCACGCGGGAGGAGGCTCAGGCAGACATTACCGAGTACATCGAAATCTTCTACAACCGTCAAAGACGGCATTCGCGGCTCGGCAATCTTGCCCCGGCTGTATTCGCCCAACAGGCGTTGGCGAAGCAGGCGGGGCTTAACTGATGGCCTCCACTATTGACGACCTAGGTCACAGTTCCTTCGTCACCGCATCCTATAGACCTATGTCATTCTTAAGTTCAGGAAGACTCTTCGGTGAGATTTGGCCTTGTGCTAGCAGTGCCAAATACGCGGACAATAGGCGCTCGTCGTAGTTTGCCGCGTCCGCGAAGAACGGAACTGCAGCTTTAAAAGTTTTCAAGACTTTCTCTTCATCTGGCCGTGCCCACATCTTGAACATAGCTATTCTTGGGCCGTTCGGACGAATGTTCTTAATTCTTTCCTTGTCACTCATTGACCCAACCGGAAGATAGGGCTTGAGTTCACGCCGCGAAACGAAAAGTGATCCAAGCGAGTTCTGCTTTCCTGTGAACCAATAGACTTCTTGATATGGAAAGAACTCACTGAGATCTTCTCTTAGCCAATCCACGCGCGTGCCCTTGAAGCGCTCTAATCCGATAAGGCGCTGGAGATGCTGGCGAGAGAAGGCAAGGCCATCAAGGCTTAGCAGCCAGCATTGGATCACAGCGAATAGCGCCGCAGTGCGATGTTGCCGCCTTGCCCCTTCCCTCAAGTCAATCTGCTTCATACTATCGCTGCCCCCCAGACAGTGCTAATGTTTAAATTGCTGGCTTACGAAAAGCAGATGCTACGTCGCTTTTCGCGAGCCCTTCAGATACTAGATATTCCCGCATACCTTGATCGCCAACAGCTTTCAATATTGAGAAATACTAAAGGTGGTTACCCCCCGCCTCCATTACTGATACCGCAACGCCTCGATCGGCCTGAGCTCCGCCGCTTTGCGTGCCGGGTAGAAGCCGAAGAAGATGCCTACCGCCGCGGCGACGGTAAAGGCAAGCAGGATAGACCAGAGGGTGACGACCACGGTCATGCCGCCCAGGCCGGCGGCCAGCCAGGCTCCGGCGAAACCGATGGCAGCGCCGATCAGGCTGCCGGCTAGGGAGATGATCAGGGCTTCCAGCAGAAATTGCAGCAGAATGTCCCGCCGCCGCGCGCCGATGGCGAGGCGGATGCCGATCTCGCGGGTTCGTTCGGTCACCGAGACCAGCATGATGTTCATGATGCCGATGCCGCCCACCAGGAGGGATACCGAGGCGATGGCGCCCAGCATCATCGACATGGCGCGGGTGGTTCCGGCGGCGGTTTGGGCGAGGGCGGTCAGGTTGCGGATCGTGAAGTCGTCTTCCTGCCCCGGCCGGATGCGGTGCCGGGTGCGCAAGAGATCGATCATGTTCTTCTCCGCAGTTGGCATCAGTTCGCCGGATCGCGCTTTCGCCATGATGAAGCGGACCATGCCCGGAAATGGGTTGCCGAACAGTTGGCGCTGCGCGGTCGTCAAGGGCACCATCGATGTGTCGTCCTGATCGCGCCCATCGAGGCTTTGCCCTTTGGGGCCGAGAACGCCGACGACGAGGAACGGGCTGTTTTTGACGCGCACGGTCTTGCCGACCGGATCTTCATCGCCGAACAGGTTGCGGACCACGGTCTGCCCGAGCACGATGACCCGCGTCGCCGAGCGCACGTCGCTGTCGGTGAACGCCGCGCCGGAAACCGGATACCAGTCGCGCACCTCGAAATAGGCCGGGGTGGTGCCCATGATCGCCGTGGTCCAGTTGTTGGAGCCGTAGATCACTTGCGCGTTGTTGGGATACGAGGGCGCGACCGCGGCGATTTCGGGCAATTCGCCGATGGCCTGGGCATCGGCGGCGGTGAGGGTAGGCACGGTGCCGCCGCCCATACGGACGCCGCCCGAGGTCGAGGAACCGGACAATATGATGAAGAGATTGCTGCCCATCGAGGCGATGGCGTCGCTCACCATGGATTGCGCACCCTGTCCGATCGCCATCATCAGCACCACGGCGCCGACGCCGATAATCATGCCGAGCATGGTGAGCGCGCTCCGCAGCCGGTTGGCGCCCATCGCCTGCAGCGCTTCTTCCAGGAGGCTGCCCAGCATCATCGGTGCGACCCTCCCAGGATCGTTTCCACCGGACCGTCCTCGGCGATATGCCCGTCCACGACATGGATCAGGCGCTGGGCATGGCGCGCCACGTCGGACTCGTGAGTCACCAGAATGATGGTCAGACCCTCATTTCGGTTGAGGCGTTCGAATAAGGCCATGATTTCTTCGCTGGTATGGGTGTCAAGATTGCCGGTGGGTTCGTCCGCCAGAATCAGCGGCGGCGTATTGGCCAGAGCACGGGCGATGGCTACCCGCTGCTGTTGTCCGCCCGATAACTGCGTGGGACGGTGACGGGCGCGCTGGCCGAGGCCCACCTGTTCGAGAAGCTTCAGCGCGCGGGCCAGGCGCTCCTCGCGGCCCACGCCGGCATAGAGCAGCGGCAGCGCGACATTGTCCTCGACCGTTTTGCGGGGCAGCAGGTTGAAACCCTGGAAGACGAAGCCGATGGTGCGATTGCGCAGATCCGCCAGCTCATCCGTCTCGAGGCGGGCGGTATCGGTGCCGTTCAACACGTAGCGGCCGCTGCTCGGAATATCGAGACAGCCCAGGATGTTCATCAGCGTCGATTTGCCGGAACCCGAAGGTCCCATGATGGCGACGAACTCCCCCGCATCGATCGTGAAATTCAGACGATGCAGCACCGGCAGAGTTCCGGAATCGCCGACGGGATAGTCTTTGACCAGATCGACGACTTCGATGAGAGGGCGGGGTAAAGCTCCTTCCCTCGGCTTTAACACGTCTTCGCTCTCTGGGCGTAAATCGCTATACAAACTGCTAAGTCCTTGTATTCACGTCCCATCCCTTGGCAAAGGGAGGGTTAGAGTGGGGGAAGCGACGCATTCTTACCGAATCTTCGCTAGAACATCCTGACCCTGAAGGAGCCTCCGCCGGGGCCGCCGCCCTGAGTTGGTTCGGCTCGATGCTTTTGCTGGTCTTCCGTTACCAGGGCATCGCCTTCCTTGAGATCGCCTTCGACGAGTTCGGCGAACTTGCCGTCGGCGATTCCGGTGCGCACCGGCACGGCGACCGCCTGTCCGTCTTCCAAGCGGTAAACCGCCTTCTCCTTGGGCTTGGGGGCTTTCGCTCCTTCTGCCGGTTCGTAACGCAGCGCGGCCAGCGGCAGCTTCAGCACGTTCTTGCGCTCGTCGATGACGATGCTGACGAAGGCTGTCATGCCGGGCAGCAGGATTTCCTCGGGATTGTCCACGTCGATCACGACATTGTAAGTCACGACATTTTGGAGGACCTGCGAGTTCAAACGGATCTGCCGCACCGTTCCGACAAAGTCCTGTCCCGGAAACGCATCCACCGCGAAATGCACCGTCTGGCCGACCTTCGCCTTGCCCACGTCGGCTTCGGCGACCGTGGTGTAAATCTGCATCCGCTTTAAATCCTGCGCGATGCTGAACAGGGTAGGGGTCTGGAAGCTGGCGGCCACGGTCTGGCCCACATCGACATTCCGCGACACCACCACGCCCGACACCGGCGAGACGATCACGCTGTAGCGCAGATTGGTTTCGTCGCGATGCACCTGGGCCGTGGCGGCGGCCACCTGAGCCTTGGCCGCTCCCAGCGCCTGGATGGCCTGGTCCAGTTCGGCGCGGGCGATATAGTCCTGCCCGAACAGGGCGCGGGCACGCCGCTCGTTGGCTTCCGCCAGTTGCAGCGAGGCCCGTGCATTGGCCAGGTTGGCCCGGCTCTGGTCGAGCTGAGCGCGGAATAGAGATGGGTCCAGTTCCGCGAGGACCTGATCGGCCTTTACCCGGTCGTTGAAGTCCGCGTGAAGAGTCTGGACCGTGCCGGACACCTGGGTGCCCACGTTGACCAGCACTACGGGATTCAAAGTCCCGTTGGCGGAAACGGTCTGCAGGATATCGCCCCGCGCGACCGGAACGGTGCGGTACGCCGAAGCATCGGTGGAATGCCGGTTCTTGTTCCACAAGGCGAATCCGCCCGCGACTAGGGCCAGGACGAGTAACAGGAGTAATAGTTTTGAGCGCGACATCATGAACCTTTATCGAGGAGCTTATCCTTCTTTCGCATCATCCGCGAACCGGCGCCGACTTCGGTCGGGTCCAGGCCGCCGAGCGCCTGCGCCAAGCGGGCTTTGCCGATATGCCAGTTGTAGCGGGCCTGGACATGCTGCAAACGGGCATTGGCAAGACCCGCTTCGGCGTTCAGAAGTTCCAGGATACTGCCCGCCCCGGCTTTATAACGGCCCAAGGCCACTTTTTCCGCCTGGGTCGCGCTCGCCAACAGATCGTCCGTGCTGGACAGCGTTTCCCGGGTGGTATTCAAATCGAAATAAGCGCGCCACACGTCCAGGGCAACCGATTGGTCCAACTGATCCCGGGTGGCTTCCTGAACCGATACCTGTTCCTCGGCGCTGCGAATCTGGTAGGTATTGGCAAAGCCGGTAAATAGCGGCACGCTGAGTTGCAGGCCGACCGACCAGCTTTGGAAGCTTTGCGAGATGCTGGAATCGCTGTAGGCGTAATTGCTCACGAGGGACAAGGTTGGTAGACTGCCCGACCGAGCCGATCTTACGTTCGCCTCTGCGGCTCGGACCTGAGCCTCGGCCGCGGCCAAATCCGGACGTAGCGCCTTGGCTTCTTCGATCAAAGCGTGTACGTCTCGTTCCCGCTCCGCATCCGGCTCGATGAAAGCGGGCGGCTCGATGTCCAATGACGCATGGGGCTTGAGGCCCATGGCGTTGGCCAGGACGCCCAGGGCGTTCTGCGCGTCGCCGGTCGCTCTCTGGCGGTTGAGCTTGGCTTGCGCATAGGCGGTTTGGGCTTGCAGCTTATCGGCGAGCGCCGCCGCGCCGACCTCGTAACGAACCGCTGCGGCCTTGAAAGCTTCCTCGCTGGAGCGCTCGGAAGCCTCGGTGGCTTCGAGCGCCGAGCGGGTCGCGAACAATTGGTAATAGGCCTGCACCGCCGTGAACAACACGTTTTGCAGCGTCGAGGCGTGGCTCCAGTTGGCGGCATCGAGCGCCGCCCACGCATTTTCCACTCGCGCGGACCGGCCGCCGAAATCGAACAACAGATAGTTTAGGCTCACCGAGGGCGTAATCCGGAATTGTTCCCTACCCCCGACAGCTCCGCCACTGACTCCCTGCCCCGGAGTGAGACCCAAAAACTGGCTTTGAGATACGGTTCCGGAGCCGGTCTGCCCGTACGAGGCCGTGGTGTTCAGGTTGACCGTCGGAAGATAGGCGGCTTCCGCTATGCCGAGCTGGGCCGACTGGACGCGTGCATTCGCCCAAGCTTGCCGCGTTTGCGGGTTATGGCAAAGCGCCTGGTCGATGATATCGAGCAAGGACCAGGCTTGGTTGGCGCGGGAATCTCCGGGGCAGGGATCGCCCAATCCGGGTTTGCGGACCGATCGTGCCGGATTCGGCGCTACGGCTTCGCGGGTACCGAGGGGATCTTCCAGGAATGGCGGGCGTTCCGCGGCCGGCAAACCGTCAGATACGAACAAACCAACGATCAATACGAACCGCAACCCGATGACCGGGCTAATTCTTCTGCCCATGGATTTAGCGTTCGCGTTTTTCGAGTAAGCGCCGGCGTCCCTCTCCCGACAACTCGGGAGCGGCCGTCGAAATCACCGAGTGCAGCGTAGCTTGCAGCGCGGTCATGGCGCGATCGCTCCGCGTCAAGGCCGCTTCCAGGACCTCCCGGTCGAATGGCTCGGCTTGAAGCGTCCGTCTTATCTCGTCGCGGGAGGCACGCACGGCCTCGATGCGGGATACCAGTTCCGGCCGCTGCGCATCCAGGGCGTTGCGGAAGGTCGACGCGTCGCGCTCCGGCAGTCGTGACGTGAGCCGTTCCTCGAAAGATTCCATCGACAGCCAGGGGCGCCGGTGCTGGTGTTTGAAAGCGCCGACGCCGAGCCAGGCCAACAGGAATACGTTGAGTAGTAGCGATCCCAGAAGAATGAAGGCGGTCGTCCGGGACGACAAGCTGAAAGGCTTCATCGTTCGCTGAAATCCTCTTGCATGGGGCTTAGGGCAGCCGTGTTGAGCCAATCTTCGGAGGTCGTGCCGTTGGTTCCGCCGCCATACCAGCCTAAAAGGCAACCCATGATCAGAGCGAGACCGAAGGTGGCCATACCCGGCCAATACGAGGCGAAGGGCCAAACGACGATATCGGGCTGCGGCGCGATAGGAGGCATGGACTGTTGCGGCAACGCGAGGGCCTGTTGGATGATGCGTTGCGCCAGATGCTCGGAAGGCGCTTCGCCCTGCCAACGATCGAGCACACGGTCCAGGCGCTCGGCTTCCGAGCGCTCGTTTCGAAAGCGCGGGGTCCCGGCCAGCCAGTGCCAGAGCCGATGATGTTTCTTCGGCCAGCGCCGGGTATCGGCCCCGAAGGCGGCGAGATGGTGTTTGAGGCGGGTCAATATCATCGGACTCCTCCTAAGTTCGGATCAACGGGGCCAGACGTTCGCGCAATGCGCGGCGCGCCCGGACCAATAAAGCTTCCAAGGCGCCCACCGAGATGTCGAGGATCTCGGCCGCTTCGGCGTTGCTGAACCCTTCGTAATAACACAAGGCCAAGGCGGTTCTCTGCCTCACCGGCAGTTCCTCGATGGCCAAGGCGACCTGCTCGGTCTGCTGTTGTTGAAAGAGTTCGGATTCCAGGTCGCTTCGGGCCTCGATGAGCGGTTCGTCATCGCCCCAGGGCTCGTAGCGGTCTCCGCGGCGGCGATCGATACACAGATTGACGACAATCCGTCCCAGCCAGACGGCGAAAGTGCCTTTCTGCGGGGACCACGTTCCGGCATTCACCCAAACCCGCAGAAACGCGTCCTGCAGAATTTCCTCGGCCTCCGCCGATAGCCCGCTGATCCGCCGCGCCAGCGCATACATGCGGGGGGTATGGCGGTGAACCAATAAGGAAAAGGCTTCATGATTGCCTTGAACGACGCGACCCATGAGGACTTCGTCGCCAGCCGCGGGGGCATCGCTCTTCTGCTCCCGTTGTCGGGATTGAAGTCCGGTGCCGGATTTCATGATCAAACAGGACAAATCGCCCACAACAAATCGCGGTTTAATGGTTCACCGATCCGGCCGGAGCGGTGGCAGGCCAACGGCGCCCGTTCGAGAGCGGGTTTGGATTCGCGGCTGGGATTTTCTGAGTGCGCATCTGAAAGAGGTATGTACCGAGGGAATTCGCGAAAAGGCTTTCATATACCCATATACGGAGGTGCGGGAAAAAACCTACGCTCGATTTGAGATATCGGGAAATGAGTGAGGGTCGGTCAGAAGAACTTCTCGTGCAACGACAGGATTACTTCCAGCACGATAAGGATAACGATATACCACTCCACGCGGAGCGTCTGGCGGCTGTTGACCAGGTCCAGATAAGTTTCCGCGGTGCGGGAGATCAGTTCCAGCTTGCGCGACAGCGCCAGATCCCGGTCGCGGAGTTCGTACTCGTAGGCCAGCCGTTCGTAGAGGCGATCGAGTTCGATATCTTCCCAGGTAATCTCCGGCTTTTCGGTGATTTCGACACGGCCTACGGTCCGGGTCAGAATCAAGAGGACATTGCCGATCTCGTTGAGGATTTCTTTCTTGTCGCGGGCGGGGCCGAGACCTTGGCACAGGCGTTCCGCCAGGCGCTCGATACGGTCGAACACTTCGCCGACGCTGCGCTCGTAATAGCCGAGCACGCAACTTTTCGCCAGCACGTGGGCGACCACTTGCATCCGCCCCCCGGTGGCCTGGCTAAGGCTCAACCGCCCATCCGCGCCGAGGCGCTCGGGCCGGTCGGGATCGATAACGATATCCACTTCGTCGGATTCGGGTTGAGCGAAGGCATTTTGGACCGACGGGGACAGACGTTCGAGAATTTCCGATTCCTCGGATCTCGTGAGACCGATGAGCACGACGACGCCGAAGCGGAAGATAAGACTGTAACCCCGGGTCCCCACCAGCATGGTCAGCGGGCCCAAGGTGAGCCTGTTGCCGCGCTCCAAATCCCGAACGTCGATGCGGGTTCCCAGAAACCAGGCTTTGGCGCGTAAAATTTCGGCTGGTTCGGCTGTCTTTCGAATGTCCTCCGTTTGCACCGGCGCTGTTCCTTCGGGCTATTTAGCGGGTTTTGGGCATTGTATGTCTCTGGGCGAATCTTTGGGCGACTTGCCTGTAGTACCGGTCGTGCAGCGCCAGGCTGCCTCCCCGCATCTCGCCCAATCTCTGCACGAGGAGATGCAGCCGGTTCATGCCTTCCCGGTATTGCGCCGACGAATCGTCGCACAGTTCGAGCAATCGGCCGACGTCTTCGATCTCCCGCCGCAAACGCACTTCCTCGGGGACATAACCGGCATTCTTGAGAATCCGGTAAGCCATCCTAAGATCGGCGGGCACCAGGGCCAGGTCTTCTTCGTCGGGGATGGGTTTGCCCGCGCCGGGCAAATTCTTCAAGTCGCCGCGCTCGATGGCTACGCGGATTTTTTCCTCCGCAATTCGATCGAGAAATGCGAGCGTACTCATGGATTTGCGAAGAGCCGTTAGCGGTTTCTCTCGTGAATTTCCCGGTGCAGCGCTTTATATTCTTCGGAGAGCTTGTGTTCCGGAGCGTAGTGAATCAGCGGTTTGGCTTGGCTATGCGACTCGCGTACCTTCACGGAAGGCGATAGCTTGGTTTGCAATACCGGGTGACCCTCCGCGATCAGTTCATTGACGAGTTGCTGCGGCAGATTGGCGCGGTTCTGGAACTGGTTGACGATGATGCCCTCGATCTCCAGCGCATCGTTGTGGTCCGCTTTGATCTCGCCGATCACGGCCAGAAGGTTGTACAGAGCTTCCCGCGAAAAGGCATCGCAATCGAAGGGGATCAGGCAGTGCCGGGCGGCGATTAGCGCCGAGCGGCTGTAGAAATTGAGCACCGGCGGCGTGTCGATGTAAATCCGCTCGAACTCGCTGAGGGCGTCCAAAGCCTCGCGCAATTTGTAAATCTTGTAACGGGATTCGAGCCGGCTTTGCAGCGGTTCCAATTCGGGGTGCGAGGGGACGATATGGAGGTTCGGGAACGGCGTTTCATGTACGGCACCATTCAAGCCGGTGTTCTGGCTTTTGCCGAACAGGTTCAAGCTCAAGGTTTCCTTGAAGAACTGGGCGATGCTGGCGTCCGGGTCGGCCACCTTGTGGCCCAATAAGTAATGAGTGGAGTTGCCCTGGATATCGAGGTCGACGACCAGCGTTTTCTTGCCTTCGGCGGCGCTGATGGCAGCGAGATTACAGGTGATCGTGGACTTACCGACCCCCCCTTTCTGATTAAAAATAACCCGACGCATAAAAACTCTCTTGATGAATGGGTAAAAAGTAGTCAGAAGAGTATAGAGAACAATGGCGTCAGATAGCTAGGAGAGCTCCCAACAAATCAAGAAACCGCTGGTGTTGAGCCCTTCGACTGCGCTCAGGATGAACTCCGCGAAGCGGCGTCGAAACACGGAAGTCGAACACTTGGATTCCGCGCTAGAGTATTTTCAAATCTGATGTATGGGGGTTCGGTATTGTCCCGTTAGGGCGTGCCCGAGCATCGCCGCCTGGAGCCGGACCAGCCCGCAAGGGGCGCGGCAGGAAGCCGCGCGGCGACAAAGGCACACGGACGTGCCTTTTGTCGCCCCCGGCTCCAGGCGGTGACGCGCAGGAGCAGCGCGCCGTCCGGGTGCCCTTTCTTTGGGTTACTTTTCTTTGGGCAAGCAAAGAAAAGTAACTCGCCCGCGGGGCGAGACCCACTCTCAAACAAGGCGCCGCCAACGGCGGCCTCCTTTTCTTTACAACGCATCACGTGACTAAACCCATACATCAGAACTGAAAACGCGTTAGCGCAGCGGGAACGCTCATGAGCCCCACAGGTGCAGCCCGGCAACTTGGCTATTCGGGGCGTAACGAGATCAAAGCGCGATGATGTGGTAGGCGAGCCCCGCGGTCGCGCAGAACCCGATCAATGGAATGACGCCCATTTTGAAGCGGAATAACGCAATTGCCGAGACCAGAGTGATCCCGACGGACAGCCAATCGACAGGACCGCTCAAGCCTTTCGGCCAGAACAGGTGATAGGCGAAAAACACCGCGAGATTCAAGATCACGCCCACCACGGCGGTCGTGATGCCGGTCAAGGGCGCGGTGAATTTGAGGTCGCCGTGGGTCGCTTCGGCCAGCGGACCGCCCAACAGGACGAACAGGAACGACGGCAGGAACGTGAAATATGTTGCGATCACCGCCCCGGCAGCGCCCCCGAGCAAGGGGGCGCTGCCGATCAGATCTTTACCCCAGCCCGCCACGAAGCCCACGAAGGTGACCACCATGATCAAAGGGCCCGGTGTCGTTTCGCCCAGGGCCAGCCCGTCCATCATTTGAGTAGCGGTTAGCCACTGGTAGTGTTCGACCGCCCCTTGATAAACATACGGCAGCACCGAATAGGCGCCGCCGAAGGTCAGCAATGCCGTCTTGGTGAAGAACCAGCCCATCTGAACGGCGTCTCCCTGCCAACCCTGATGCTGAGCGAAAAGCGCCAGAGCCCCGCCCCACAAGGCCAGCCCGACGACCGCCAAGCTTATCAGCCTTGGCCAGGACAGCTTTGCATGATCCGGCGTCGATGTGTGGTCGTCGATGATCGCCGCGCCAAAGGTCTTGTCCGGGTTTCCGTGTCCGCCGGCGGCTTGGAAAAAGCGCGGTGCGAAACGTCCGCCCAATGCACCAAAAAAGGCGGCGGCCAGGACAATGGCGGGGAACGGAACGGCGAACACCGAAATGGAGAGGAAGGCCAGCACCGCCAAGCTCCACAAGACAGCGTTTTTCAGCGCCCGCGAGCCGATGCGGTAGGCGGCGAACACGACGATCGCCACGACGGCCGGCTTGATGCCGTAAAGCACGCCCGCAACCGCCGGGAGATTGCCGAAAGCCATATAAATCCAGGACAGCAGAATCAGGATGGCCAGGGAAGGCAATATAAACAGGATGCCGGCGGCAATCCCGCCTCTCAGTCCGTGCAGCAGCCAGCCGATATAGGTTGCCAGTTGGAGCGCTTCCGGCCCCGGCAGGAGCATGCAGTAATTGAGGGCGTGAAGATAGCGGCGTTCCGAAATCCAGCGACGGCGTTCCACCAGTTCCTGATGCATGATGGCGATTTGGCTCGCCGGCCCCCCGAAGCTGATAAAGCCCAGTTTCAGCCAAAACCGCAAAGCCTCGCCGAAGCTGACGGTCGGGCGTTCATTTATAGCGAGGCATTCGATCGGGCTGTTTTGTTCGTTCATTATATTTGCCGATGGTTTGGAGCGGCCCGGTAAGCGGCCGCGGGTTATTTTAACCGTCAATCAATCGGCGCAGCAGTTCGAATCCTTCCTCCCAATCGCCCAAGCCGCTTGAGGCATTGATATGTCCGCAGGGTGCGACCTCGACAAACCGGCTGCCCCAGGCCGCCGCACAGCGTCGCGCATAGGCCGGACTGCCGTAGGGATCGTCGGGGCTGGCAACGACGGTGCTCGGGAACGGCAGACTTACGCGGGGCACCGGCGAAAAACCTACGGCTCCTCTCGGAAAGCTCGCCAGACCGGGATCGGGAGCCGCGACCAGCAAGGCTCCGCGAATCGAACGCCGAGTCCGCTGCGCCCAGTGGGCAACTAGGAGACACCCCAGGCTGTGCGCAACGAGGATTGTACGCGGCCCCGACTCTGAAACGGCGATCTCCAGTTGTTCGATCCATTCGTCGCAAACCGGCTTATCCCATTCTCTTTGCTGAACCCGGCGGAACGCCGGATGGTTGATTTCCCACCGGGTTTGCCAGTGTTCGGAACCGGAGTTGCCGACACCGGGAAGTATGAGCACCGGGGGCTGCATTCAAATCTCCAAAAAATCAGTTTATGTTGAATGTTTCGGTAATGTGGGCCGTGCGCTTTCGAAACCTCGGCAATCTGCTACAGATTGGCAACCTCCAGCGGTGTTTCCAATTTCGTGTTGCCGTCGAATGTCCGCAGGCGCTTCGGCTGCAGGTACACTTTTTCGCCTTGGCGCAAGCCTTTGCGACTAAATTGATCCCGCGTCAACTCGACTTCCACGGCGCCGCGGCCGTCCACGCGTTCCAGTTCGACGCGCACGGTGGCCCCCAGCGGACGGATGTCGCGTATTTTGGCGGCAATGGTGCCAGTGCCGCCATCCCGCAGGATTTCGATTTCATGCGGACGCACGTAGAAGATTGCGGATTCCGGATGATCCGCGCCGCCGGCGAGATCCACTTCGGTTTCGCCGATACGGGCATGGCCGTCGTGAACACGCCCGTGAAACAGGTTGACGTCGCCCAGGAATTGATAGACGAAAGGGGTTTCCGGATGATCGTACACCTCGTCGGAGGTCCCGATCTGCTCGACCCGGCCCTCGTTCAGCACCACCACCCGGTCGGCCACTTCCAGGGCTTCTTCCTGATCGTGGGTGACGAATACGCTGGTGACGTGCAATTCATCGTGCAAGCGCCGCAACCAGCGGCGCAAATCCTTGCGGACCTTGGCATCGAGGGCGCCGAACGGCTCGTCGAGCAGCAGCACCTTGGGTTCGACCGCCAAGGCGCGGGCCAGAGCGATGCGCTGCCGCTGGCCGCCCGACAATTGGCCGGGATAGCGGTCGGCCAGCCAGTCCAACTGAACCAGGTTCAGCAACTCGTGCACCTTGCGCTGGATTTCGCTCTCCGGGGGCCGCTGGCCTCTCGGCCGGACCCGGAGCCCAAAGGCGATATTCTCGAATACCGTCATGTGTCGGAACAGGGCGTAGTGCTGAAACACGAATCCGACCTGCCGGTCCCGCACATGGCGGTTGGTCGCGTCTTCGCCGTGAAACAGGATCGAACCCGCATCGGGCGCCTCGAGTCCTGCGATAATACGCAGCAAGGTCGTTTTGCCGCAGCCGGAGGGACCCAAAAGCGCCACCAATTCGCCGCTGCCGATGCCCAGGCTGATGTTCTTCAGAGCCCTAAACCGGCCGAAGGATTTTTGGATGTTTTTTATTTCGATGCTCATGTAAGGGTGCTCCTAGGTTAGGAAGAGCGGGTTAGCCAGAAATGCCGCAATTCGTCATATGGCGTTGATTCGGTGGGTTACGCTGCGCTAACCCACCCTACGACTGATCGACGGCCTGCTCTTTGAGCCGCCACTCCAGTACGCTCTTGGCAGCCAGCGTCACCAGGGCCAGCAGCGCCAGAATGGAAGCTACCGCAAAGGCCGCGGCGCTGTTGTATTCGTTGTAAAGAATCTCCACGTGCAGCGGGATGGTGTTGGTCATTCCCCGGATGTGGCCGGAGACCACCGAGACCGCTCCGAACTCGCCCATGGCGCGTGCGTTGCAGAGGATCACCCCGTACAGCAAGCCCCATTTCACGTTGGGCAGGGTGACGCGCCAAAAGGTCTGCCAGCCCGAGGCGCCCAAGACGATCGCGGCTTCTTCTTCCTCGGTGCCCTGCGCCTGCATGAGTGGAATGAGTTCGCGGGCGATGAACGGGAAGGTGACGAAAATCGTGGCCAGGACGATGCCGGGCACGGCGAAGATCAGCTTGATGTCGTGGGCTTGCAGCCAAGGGCCGAGCCAGCCCTGGAGGCCGAACAACAGGACGTATATCAGCCCCGATACCACCGGAGATACCGAGAACGGCAAGTCGATCAAGGTGATCAGCAGGCTTTTTCCGGGAAATTCGAACTTGGCGATCGACCAGGCGGCGGTAATGCCGAATCCCATGTTCAGCGGCACGGCGATGGCCGCCGCCAAGACCGTCAGCCAAATGGCGGAAAGCGCATTGGGTTCCGTCAGCGCGGTTCCATAAGTGGACAAACCTTTGCTGAGGGCCTGGCTAAACACCACGGCCAGCGGCAAAAACAGAAAGCCGATCAGAAAAACCAGGGCCAAGGCGATCAGCAGCCAGCGGATGAGCGCCGGCTCGCGATTCGTGCGGCCAACGGTGCGGGTGCGGCTGAGCGGTGAAGAAATGGCGACCGAAGACATTCGGGGATTCCTTGTAAAGGTTAGGCGCGGCGCAGTTGGCTCCAGCGCTGGAGCCCGTTGATGGCCAGCAGCAGGCCGAACGAGACGATCAGCATGGATACGGCCAAGGCCGTGGCGCCGGCGTAGTCGTACTGCTCCAGCTTGGTAATGATGAGGAGCGGCGTGATTTCCGAGACCATCGGAATATTGCCGGCGATGAAAATGACCGAACCGTACTCCCCGACGGCACGGGCGAAGGCCAAGGCAAATCCGGTCAGGAGCGCGGGCAACAGCGTCGGAAAGATAATCTTTTGGAAAGTCTGCCAACGATTGGCCCCCAGGCTGGCCGCCGCTTCTTCCAACTCGGTCTCGAAGTCCTCCAGAATCGGCTGAACCGTGCGGACGACAAAAGGCAGGCCGATGAACGTCAACGCAATAATCACGCCGATCGGCGTATAGGCGATCTTGATACCTAGAGGCGCGAAGAATTGCCCGATCCAGCCCTTGCTCGAATAAAGCGTGGCCAGCGCGATGCCAGCCACGGCAGTCGGCAAGGCAAACGGCAAATCCACGAAGGCGTCTATGAGTTTTTTGCCGAAAAAGTCGTAGCGGACCAGAACCCAGGCCAGCAATAGCCCGAACAGGGCATTGATGAACGCGCCCGCCAACGCGGCGCCGAAGGTCAGCTTGTAAGACGCCAGGACGCGCGGCGCGGTGATTACGGCCCAGAATCCGTCCCAGCCCAAGGTGGCGCTTTTCAGAAAGGTTGCCGAAAGGGGAACCAGCACGATGAGACTCAAGTACAGTAACGTGAATCCCATCGTTATCGAAAAACCGGGCAAGACACCGTGTCTTTTCAGCATCGCCAAGTGAACTCCCATGAGGTATCAGGTTGTTTTCTTGTACGATAACAACAAACATTTATTCATAAAAAGAATAAAAAATCATTTTCTTATAATTTAAATGAATTAGCCGGCGAGATATCACCGGCCAAGGCTTACACGGTGCAATCGTCAAGGATGCGCTCCGGTTTTCGAGCGGCGCACCGTTCGTAGTAAATCCCCTTGACCAAATCGGCTTGTAACAGCTTTGCCAAATCGGCATCGGCTTCACTGTTAATCCTTTCAATCAATAACTGGGTGTCCAGGCGGCGGATGGCCGATAACAAGGACGAGCGCCGTCGATAATTTTCCGGATCGCGGGTCAGTTTGGGAAAGAATTGGCTGTCGAACCGCACGAAATCCGGCGTGAAGCGGTAGAGGAATTCGATGCAGTACCGTTCGAGGAAGCTTTCGCCTGCGCGATCGTCAAATTTGATCGCCGTCGAGTAGCCGCGGTCACGATAATTTCTCAGTCTTTCGAGCAGCAGGATCAGGTGCCGGTCGTAGACCGGGCTTACCAGCAGCGTAATGACGACACGGCGGGTCAAAAGGCCGCAGCGTTGGATGATCTCTTCGAAATAGGCGCCGTGGTCCCGTTTCACGGCGAGGACATGACGCGGATGCACATGGAGAAACAGGTGTCCCTCTTCGTGGGCGACCGGCAGGTAATTAAGCATGTGAACCGTGCGGTTTAGACGGTCTAAATTCACGATATTGAGGGCTTCGTCCGAGGTCGGGGTTTGAAAGGGCGGATTCGGGGCGCCCTGGACGTCCGGTACGATCGAGGATGTATCGTGGCCGATCACGAGCGACGGCGATTCAGCCAGACGCACCGGCTCGAGAATGCTGCCGAAACACAGGCCCCCAAAAGTCCCTTCGACCTGCGTGCCGTTAAGCCGGAGCGGCGGATTGCTAAGTCCTTGCTCTTCGGTGAAGCGCTGATTGAAATATTCGACGAGTTGTTGCAGTGGCATGGGGAGAGTCTCCTTGATCGAAAGTGCCCACAGGGAAGGCAGACAATTCCGGTCTGCCAGCGGGTTTATAAGCAGCTTTAAGGCTCTGGAACCTGACTATCCCGTCTTGGAATGCTTAGGATATGGCCGAAATCAACGTTCCGATTCGTGTGTCTGGTGTAGGGTGGGTTAGGCGCGCATCGCACGGAACCGGCAAAGTTCCTTTGGTATTTCCGCGCGCCGTAACCCACAAGGCAAGGCTGCTGCGGTACCGGTGGGTTACGGCGCGCGGAGAGTCCTGTGGCCAGGAATGGCTCGTGGCAGTGCGCGCCTAACCCACCATCGATGGGTTTCGCTTCGCTCTACCCATCCTACAATCGTTTTCGAGTAGAACGGGATCTTATTGGTGGCCAAATCCTTAGCGTCCTGAGCCATAAAGCTGATCGAACACGCCGCCGTCCGAGAAATGGGTCTTTTGGGCCTTGTTCCAGTCGCCGAAAACATCGGAGATCCTGAACAGCTCGAGCTTTTTGAATTGATTGCCGTATTTGGCCAGGATCTCCGGATCGCTGGGCCGATAGAAATGCTTTCCGGCAAGCTCCTGGCCCTCCTTGCTGTAGAGGTATTCCAGGTACGCCGTTGCCAGCTTTTCCGTGCCATGGCGCTTGGCCACGTCGTCCACCACCGTGACCGGCGGTTCGGCCAGAATGCTAAGAGAAGGCGTGACGAGCTCGAACTTCTGGTTGCCGTGTTCCGTGCTACTGGATTGGCTGTATTCCTTGAGTATCAAATAAGCTTCGTTTTCCCAGGTGACCAGTACGTCGCCAATTTCCCGCTCGGCGAACGTGACGGTGGAGCCGCGCGCGCCGGTGTCCAGTACCGCCGCATTTTTGTAGATCTTTTGCACCAGATCCTTGGCGGACGCTTCGCGTCCCTGCTTTTTCAATCCATATCCCCAGGCGGCGAGATAGATCCAGCGAGCGCCACCGGACGTTTTCGGATTGGGCGTGACGACCGAAATACCGGGCTTGGCGAGGTCGTTCCAGTCCTTGATGCCTTTGGGATTTCCCTCGCGCACCAGGAACACCATGGTGGAGGTGTAAGGGGCGCTGTTATTCGGCAGGCGAGACTGCCAGTTTTCCGGGATCAGCTTGGCTTTTTGATACAACTGGTCGACGTCGTAGGCCAGGGCCAGCGTCACCACGTCCGCGTCCAGCCCGTCGATCACCGCGCGCGCCTGCTTGCCGCCGCCGCCGTGGGATTGCTTGATGGTTGCCGTGTCCCCGGTCTTCTCACGCCAGTACTTGGCGAAGGCCGCGTTGTACTCTTCGTAGAACTCCCGGGTGGGGTCGTAGGACACGTTAAGCAGGCTGACATTAGCGGCTTCCGTTACGGCGGAAGCGGCCAGGACCGTGCCGAGCAGCAATACGCTCAGCGCGTTGCTTATATTTTTCAATTTCATGAATTGACTCCTTAAGTAAGAGGAAGTAAGAGGCGGAGAAATGGTCAGAACACTAACTGGAACCGCGTTGCGAACACTTTTTCCGTCGGGCGGTCCCTCCCGCCGGCAGCGCCGCCGTCGAAATAAGTCTGCTCGTAGTCGGCCATGAGCCGTGCGTTTCTGGTCAGGAACCAATTCACGCCCAGTGCCCAAGCGGTTGCCTTGCTGACGGATCTGGACGGATTGACATACACGAACGTATCGTCGTCGATGTCCAATTCGCTCCAGCGCGCCGCCACTTGCCATGCTCCCCACTGGCCGTTAAACGGATTGAAGGCTTGCCGTGGTTTGACGCTCTGGAACGTGTTGTCTTCGCCGGTGATCACATAAGAGGCCTGAACCTGCCAGGCGGTGTTGTCCTGCTGAATCCGTCCGGTTTGGCCATTTCGGCGTCCGAGTAATTGCTGGGACGACAGAACATACTCGCCCATCAACCCGTAAGGCCCGTAATACCAATATGCCTGCGGGTAAACACGATAATGATCGCCGTCGGCAACGAGCGAGTTTGTTCCGGTTCCGAGCTGGCCATAATCCAAGATCCTGTTTTGCCCGATCGCGCTGTTTATATTCACCAGCACCGCCCGCTTGGGCAGTTCCCAACTGCCGGCTATGCCGATTCCGAGGCCTTCGAGTGCGGCGATACCACCGTGCTGGAATGGGTGTGTCCAGAGACGGCCGGCGAATTCCTTGTCGTCGTCGATGTCCGTGTCGATGGAGCCATTGTCGCCCGCGCCGTTGAAAACGCCGAGCTGGTAGCTGAAGAAGTTCTTGAAATCCACCGGTCCGCCGTACTCGGTCTGGTAGCCGGGCTTGGCGAATTCGCCGTGGAGCATGACCCCGATGTCGCGATTGCTCGCCAGATAAGTGGGGTAGGCGCGCTCCAGGAACGTACCGTCGGCGTCGCCTTGCAGTCGCTCCAAACTGATTGGCGTTTTCTGTTTACCGAAGTTGGCGCTGGCGAAATGGAAGTAGTGGGCATCGATGAACGCGTCCGCCAGAATGGTTCTGCCATTGCCGAAATCGGGCATGATCTTGAAGTCCAGAAATTTCCACAGCGTACCCTCCAGCCAGATACGGGCCTGCTTGAGCTCGAACCTATCCGCCAGATTGCTGGTATTGTGTAGACCCGCCGGCGTCTGGTTATCGTCCATAAAGAATTTGTAGTCGGCTTGCACCGAACCGCGCAGACGCACGACATGCTCGTTATCGGGCGAAACGAATCGAATGCCATTGGACCCCGCTTCGAGCTTCGGGGTTTTCTTGGCGTTTTCTATGGCGACTTCATCGGCGACCTCGAGCTTGCGCTCCAGGATCTTCACCTTCTTGTCGAGTGCCTTGACGTCCGGTTCAGGCGTTGTCGATGCGGCTGCAGGCTTATTCGAACGAAGCTTTTGGTTTTCCTCTTCGGAGGCTTCCAGTCGCCTCTCGAGTTCCAGGATGTGGCGTTCCAGTTTTTCGAAACGCTGTTCGGCGGTAATGGCCGCGGCTTCGGGTGCGAGTCCAAGCCAGGCGCTGCCCACCCCAGCCGCCCACAGTAAAGACCATCGGTTCTGCATGTCGTGACCCCTTGTTATGACATTCAGGCAGTTCCGGTGATCCGGTCAGCATGCCGAGTTGTATTTTTCTTGTTGAACCTCCGGTGAACCGGTGGGTTGATCTTGATGATTGAAAAGCGGGATTCGAACTGCGAATCGCAGCGAGCCGCGGTGTTTAGGCCGGGATATCGGCCTTAATCCGCGGGTACGGCGGGACAGGAGATGTTGAGGCGGAGCTTTTCCTTACGTTCGATCTGCACGATACGTCCGTCATGCACGATGATTTCGACCGCGCCAAACCGGAGGCCTTGTAAGGCTTCCAGGATTTTTTTGGCTGTCAGCGATGCCTGTGAATCTTGATAAAGCAAACGATTGTCGAGAGTCATAGTGCAAGCCTGGGCTTTTTAGCTGATGTTGAGTCTTTATTTCTACGATTCTGCGTTTGGAGGCTTTACTCCATTTTGTTGTTGTGCAGGAGTAAGGCCGTACCTTCGAATCGTCGTTGGAGGCATGTTAACAATGACATTTAAAACAAAAAAGGAATAAAAAATATAATATATATTCTCTTAAGTTATAAAAGTTGGTTATGAGCGTCGTTTGGCTGCAGCATAGGCCGAAGTTTTATATGCGGTGAAAAGGACGCAGTCAGGCGGAATAAAGAGTCGAACATTCCAGGCGAATAGATAAGCCGCGATGCTCCCGATTTATTTGTTCCCTCGATCCTTCATTTCAGTGCCTTGTTCCATGAGCTTCTGGATATGTTCCTGCATCATATCCGGATCATGGGGTGACATCCGGGTCTGCAGAAGTTTGAGGTGCTCCAGTTTGAGGCGCTCCCGTTCGTCCTCAGTCTTGGCGTCCCGAATCTCGTGCATCAGATCGTGCATTTTCAATAGATATTCCTGCCTCTGTTTCAGGCGTTTTATCTGTTCTTCCCCGCCTCCGATTTCAGTTGAAGCCTCACCGCTTTGCGGCGACGGAGCGGCTTTTTTCCCTTCCGCCAGGACGGGGAGGTTAAAGATGTTCAAGCCCACGAAAACGATCAGCGCTTTTCCCGTCTGTTTCATAGCTACGCTCCTTTATGCCGGGTGTTGGCATCGTTTCGAAATTTCCTTCTACCTTAGACGGCGTCGAAACGGCTCGATTCGGCCCTGGGGAGGTTGGAAAAGATTCTTTTAAGAAGAAACTTTTCGGTAGGTTTAAGTCTCCGACTCTTGCCGGCGTGGTAGTAGGCAATCGAGTTTGTCGGCGAAGTTCGGTTTCATTCGCCAAGGAGATTTGCCGAATCTCGAACGATCCTCGGGCAAGCACTGGCATAATAGAACTTTAGCCGCCTACACACGAAGGCGGCTAGTTTGGGGTTAACCGGTTCCCGAGGTCATCGATCAGTAATAAAACCAGTAAAAAATTTACACTAATAAAAGTATAAATTCGGCTTAAACGGATTTTCTCCATACCCCACCGACCACACCCATACTCGCATTCATGGTGACTCAGTCCTTATCGCGCGCCGAATATTCCGGCTCTCTGGTCTTGTGCGTGCTCGCGCTGATGAATTATCTGCTGTTTTACGTCGTCAATATCACATTGGCGCGAAACCTTTCTGTTCGGGATTTCGACGATTTCAGCGTAGCGCTGTCCGTGATCGCGATTTTGTCCACCGTCGCCACTCTCGGATTGGATAAATATGCCTTGCGCTGCATTCCGGTCTACAGGGAAAGGGGAGACTGGGCGCATGCCTTAGGATTTTGGAAATTCTCCCTCCGCACGATGGTGTTCTTTAGCCTCTTCCTGGCGGCTTTCGTGGGACTGACGTTGGAGGCTATCCTCGTCAGCCAGGATGCCAGTTCTCACATTGCTATCGTCATTCTGGCTTTGTTCTTGCCGGTCATCGCACCCGCGTTGTTCTTGGTCGAGGTGGTTACGGCAAACGGGGGGCAAATCGAGGCCGTCGTGATTTACCGGCTGCTTTTGCCGATTACTTTTCTCTTATTTATCTGGTTGATTTTCTTATTCGACTTACCGATGACGGCTGTTGGCGTCGTCTCCGGGTATGGGTTGGCCTGGCTGTGGACGTTGGGCGCCATTCACCAGTTGGCCCGGTTCACGATGCCCGAAGAAGCTTGGCGGGCCAAGCCATCCTTTTTAAAAATCAAATGGGTGCGCCGATCGGTGCCGCTGTTGCTGAACAGTTGGATGTTGAGCGTGATGGCCGGATCGGGGGTGATCGTTCTGGAACTGTTGTATCCCTCCGACGCCATCGTGGGAACCTATGCTGTCGCCGCGCAGACGGGTACCTTTATCGTACTGCTGGCCAATACGGCCAACCGGTTTTATCTGCCTCTGACGTCGTTGTTCATGGAGCGGTCGGATGGCTCAGCCTTGCGCCGGCTGATGCGGCATCGGCTCATGGTGGTGGGTGGATTGGCGGTCGCCTTCCTTACGGCCGTAGTGACGTTCGGGCAGGCCATTCTCGATTGGTTCGGCCCCAATTTCAGCCACGGTTACGAGGCGCTTTGCGTGCTCGCGGTAGGCGCCTCGATCAATGCGGTTTTCTCCGATTCGCCGTATTACCTGCAGTTCATGAAGCGGAGCCGCAGCGTGTTCGTGTCGACCAGTTTTGCGGTCGTCATCAATCTGGTGCTCAGCTTTTTCTTGTCTGAACGATTGGGTGTGCTCGGCGCGGCTTACGGCTACGCCCTGTCGATGTGCTTTCTGTTTATCCGCTTGCGATATCAGACACGTCGACACTTGAAGACCGTTGGATAGCCGTGACTGATTATTTAGCGTTCCGTTGTTTCCGTTATTTCAATGCAGGCAATGCGCCCTGGCGAGTACCGATGTAACCGATCGCCGCGCGGTGCAAGTAATGCCACTTCTCGTTCAATTTCGCGGTTATCAAATCCTTGTCGTGTCCCGTGTAGTTTTTATTCACTTCCTCGCCGGCATGCTGAAAATTGCTCATGATGTAGGAAAAGCCGTGGGCATTTTCGACAACCTGTAAACCGGCCGCTTCCGCGCCCATTGGCGTAGAAAGGATTCGCGTCAATCGGCGATTGTCGACGTTATAGGCCCAAACATAGTTGTTGTTGCGACGACTGGTGTCTTCGCCGATGAAGAGGGTGTGGCCCGCGGGCGAGAATTTGAGATTGTCCGGTCCGCAAACCTTGTCTTGTTCGCAGCGATTGCCGTCGGCGTCCTTTCTATCCTGACCGTTATCGTCTTTGCCCAGCCATCCGCCCAAAAGCGCCGGCACGGATTTCATGGTCGACGCCACAAATCGGCTATTAATTCCGGCCTTATGGCCGTCGTCCAATTTCAGCTCGTAAACCGCCCCGCCATCGTTTTGAGCCAATCGAATATCGCCGGCGCCATCCGCCATGCCTTTCTCGATGCGGGAAATGGCGACGTACGCCTTGCGTCCAGCCGGATCGTGGGTTACGCCTTCCATTTTGGAGAATTCCGTCGTGGCCCCCAGATAGGCGGCGTAACGGCGGGTTTCCAGAAAAGCCGCGGCTTTTTCCATGTGGGGTTTGAGCCGCAGCCATTCCGTACCGGTGTACGTGGTGACTTTCTTGTAGCCGTGGTCATCGGGGTCGGTATTGCTGGCATCGAAAATGTCGCTGAACTTGATGCCGCTATCCACCAGGGCCTTGATTTCGGCATCGGAGGCCGAACCTAGTTTGATCCATGTCAGCTTTGCCGTTCCTCCGTTCGATGTCTTGGTTTGTTTCCATTTGGCCGCGTAAAGCGCGCCTGAAGACAGGTCTTTGGGACGGTCGGAGACAAACATGAACAGCCCGGTATTGATGCCGTCATCGCCCATGTACGCCGTTCGCTGATCAGGCATCACTTCGGCCAGTTCCCGCGAAAACCGGCCCAAGGCGTAGTGTTTGACGACCGATGCGGTTCGGTTGGAGTCGATCTTCACCTCCGGCACCAGCCCGTAGTGATAGGCATTGGCGTGCGCGGCATCGCCGAAGTAGTACCGGCTGAATGAAGCGATATCGGTGGTGTCGTCGCTGTCGCCGGTTTTGGCGCCGCCGCCGCGGACTTTGGCGTCCGGTTCGTACTCTTCGCTGCCGAGATGCGTGTTCCAGGGCGAAAGCGAGGCGGCGCAAGCTATCCAAAGGCCGTTCACGTTGCCGAAGCTGATGTTTCGGTAATCCGCAACCTGCAGGGCGCCGGTGGACTTGTCTTGATCGAGCTTGGCCAGGCTCGCGGTCGCCGGCAGCTTGCTCCAAAAGCGTCCCGATTGTCCCGCGGGCGGCAGTTCCTTGTATTCGTACTGCGTCATCAAGGCTAAGGCTTCGTTTCGCGTCGCATCGGCAGCCTTCATGCCCGGGATCAGCATCAGGGAGTTGCCGTCCGGCGAATCGGAGGCGATCTGTCCGTCGGCATCGGTCAGGAGGTGATCATGGTCATCGTACAAGCCGCCTACGAGATGCCCGGCCATCGCATCGGCAGTGCCCATCAGTTCGTGATAACTCAGATCGTACGTCTGGCTCTTGCCGTTCCGGTAAACCACCTTTACCTGGGCTTTGCTGTAGATGTCGGTTTTTTCGTCGGCCGTGACGGGGACGGACATTCCGATGAATTCGATCGATTTGACGGTTGGGGCGGCGTCGACTAAGCCGGCGAAAGTCAGCAGCGAGAACGCTGCTGCAAGACCGTTCGGTTTCATGATTATTCCGAAATGGTCGATGCTAAGCGACGTTTGTTAAGGATTTATGACAGCGAGACGCTTTGATGCGCGCGGTAGCTCGACAGGTCCGGGATTATCAGTAAAGTCCTTCGTTCTGGATGAAGCGCCATACCGGGTCGGGGACCAGGTAACGGGCGCTTCTGCCGGTTCTCACGGCTTCCCGGATGCGTGTCGCCGAAATATCGAGCTGGGTGACATCGACGAAGTGGATCGATCCGGCCGGTTGGTGGTGTAGGGGAGCCGGTTGATCAGTGCGAAGCTCGGTTACATATGGCGCCAGATCGCCCGCAAAATCCGGTTCCGAGCCCGGCCGTCGCATGACGAGGATATGGGCGAGATCGGATAGCTCCCGCCATCGGTGCCAGCGGGGGAGGCCGAGAAACGCATCCAAACCGACGATCAGGCACAACGGCCGAATGCCGATCTCCGCTCGAATGGATGCCAGCGTGTCCACCATGTAGGACGGCCCCGGCCGGTCGAGTTCCTGGGTGTCGATGCGGAACCCGGGCTCCGCGTCGAGCAAGGCCAGCTCCAGCATCCTGAGGCGAAGCTCGGGTTCGGCCTCCGGGACAGCGCGATGGGGCGGCAAACGGCAGGGAACGAAGCGGACCTCGTTCAGTCCGGCCGCTTCTTTGACTTCCAGCGCCGTCCGCAAATGGCCGTAATGGATGGGATCGAAGGTTCCGCCGTAGATGCCGATCATGAGTTCTTAAGATTGGTTGAGCCGGGATGCCGGACCAACGACCGGGAGCCCGTGGCAAGCACCGCGCCGAAAGATGCAACACAGCGTTGTAGGCCGGAATAAGCGAAGCGTTTCCGGTACCCCAGCGCTTTGCCGGAAACGGCTGCCGCCTTATTCCGGCCTACTACTTATCCCGCTATCTCCATGCTACGTGCGGATATGCCCATCGCCCAGGACGATGAACTTCTGGGTGGTCAACCCTTCCAGTCCCACGGGGCCGCGGGCGTGCAGCTTATCGGTGCTGATGCCGATCTCGGCTCCTAGCCCATACTCGTAACCATCCGCGAATCGGGTGGACGCATTGACCATTACCGAGCTGGAATCCACTTCTCGGAGGAAACGGCGGGCGCGGGTGTAATCCTCGGTCACGATGGCTTCGGTGTGCTGCGAGCTGTGCCGGTTGATATGATCCAGCGCCTCGTCGAGTCCCTCGACCACGCGGATGGACAGGATCGGCGCGAGGTATTCGGTGTCCCAGTCTTCCTCGGTGGCCGGTATGCAGTCCGGCAGGATTTGCAGCGTTCTGGGACAGCCACGGAGTTCCACTCCCTTTTCCCGATAGAGCCGCGCCAGTTCCGGAAGGAGAACGGGTGCGATTCGGTCGGCGATCAGCAGCGTCTCCATCGCATTGCAGACGCCGTAGCGCTGGGTCTTGGCGTTCATGGCGATCTTGGTGGCTTTTTCGAAATCGCAGCGGTCGTCGATATAGACATGGCAGATGCCGTCCAGGTGTTTGATAACCGGGATGCGGGATTCTTTCGTGATGCGCTCGATGAGGCTCTTGCCGCCGCGCGGCACGATCACGTCCACATAGCGTTCCATGCGGATTAGTTCACCGACGGCCGCACGGTCGGTGGTTTCGATCAGCTGCACGGCGTCGCGGGGCAGTCCCGCCTGTTCCAGGCCGTCCCGAATGCAATCGGCAATGGCTTTGTTGGAGTGTATAGCTTCAGACCCGCCCCGGAGGATGCAGGCATTGCCGGATTTGAGGCATAGCGCGGCGGCGTCCGCGGTCACGTTGGGACGGGATTCGTAGATGATCCCGATGACGCCCAAAGGCACCCGCATCCGGCCCACCTGAATGCCGGAAGGCCGGTAGGTGAGGCCGGTGATTTCGCCCACCGGGTCGGAAAGCGCGGCCACTTCGCGGAGGCCCTGGGCCATGGCGGCGATGCGCTTTTCCGTGAGATCCAACCGGTCGAGCATTGCGCCGTCGAGTCCTCTTTGCCGCCCGGCTTCGAGATCCTTGTGGTTCTCCGCCATCAACACCTGGGCATTGCTTTCCAGGGCGTCGGCAATGGCCAACAGGGCACCGTTCTTTGCGGCAGTTTCCGCGCGGCTCATCGAGCGGGCGGCCTCGCGAGCCTGTTCGCCTACCGTCAGCATATAAGTTTGGATGTCGTTTAACATAGGTCGAGATCAAGGGAAGGTGAAGAATTCAAAGCGGCGAACCCGTGCAGCGTCAATAAGGCTTCGCCATAATGCGAGTTCCCGCGGGCGCGGCCAGGCTTACGCAGACGGCCAAAAGCCCGTCCCAGGCATCGCCCGTGTCCATGCCTTTGATCACTCTATCGGCCTTGGCGCTAAGCAAAAGAGTCCGGTGGACGCTATCGCGATTCAGGCGTTGCAAGGCCTGGAGCACGGTCGATTTACGCTTGTCCCAGACTTGGCATTTGGTCAATGCGGCATCGGTCGGGGTGCCTTGGGCGACCAGAGCCATGACATTGCCGATCAGACGGATGTCGCGGGTGAGCGCCCATAAAGCGACCGCCGGCGCTACGCCTTCGGCCTTGAGCCCCATCAGCACGCGATACGCTTTCGCCGTATGGCCGCGCAGGGTCTCTTCGGCGAGATCGAAGACGTCATAACGGGCGTTGTCCGCGACGGCTTTGACGATCTGGTCGTCGTCGATTTTGCCCTTGCCGTACAGGATATGCAGCTTTTCGATTTCTTGGGCGGCCGCCAGCAAATTGCCTTCGACGCGGGCGGTCAATATCCGGACTCCCGATTTATCGGCCAATACGCCTTTCGCGTTCAAGCGCCGATCGAGCCAGCGCAGCAATTGTTCGCCCTCCAACGGCCAGACCTGAACCACCACGCCGATGCGGTCGACGGCCTGGTACCAGCGGCTTTTTTGTTCCGCTCCCGTAATTTTCGCGCTGCTGACGACGAGGACGGCGTCTTCCGCGGGCCGCTCCAAATAACGCACCAAGGCTGCAGCCGCCGCTTTATCCGGCTTTGCCGGAAGGCGCAGGTCGAGAATGCGCTTTTCTCCGAACAGTGAAAACGAATCGGTGGCTTCCTGCAGCGTACTCCAGTCGAAACCGGTATCGGCGTAGAACAATTCTCGGTTGCCGTAACCGGCGGCACGGGCTGCCTGCCGTACCGCATCAGCCGCTTCCGCGAGTTGCAGGGGCTCGTCTCCGCTCAGGAAATAGACCGGAGCCAGGCGTTTTTTCAGTTGTTCTCCCAGTTGCTCGACGGATAGTTTCACGATTTCTTTGCGGGATGGCTCAGTCCGTAAGTAACGCGACGAAAGAGAAGCTGGGCGGCCTCTCGCTGCATTTCCTGCTGTATCTGGATTTCCTCCTGGGTTTGACTGAGGGGAGAGGTCTGATCGTTGAAATAATCCCGTCTCAGCTCAAGCTCCTGGCGCGGCAGCAAGACCTCGCCTTGAGGCGTCGTGACGTCATAGACCACACGGTAGCTCAAATCGAACAGGTTGGCGCGCCCTTGTTTGCTCAGACCGATCGGGCGGCGATTTTGCCTCGCCTTGACGATATGAATAATCGCGCCGGCTTGGCTGGGGCTCGCCGCTATGCTGCCCCCGGAATAAGACAGAATCTGCGAGAACTCCTGAAGGAACGGATCTCCGCGCCCCAGACCGTCGACGTAGATCGTTTTTGCGATCATGTCGCTCGGGAGAGCGCCGCGAAGGTGGAATCCGCAACCGGAGAGCATCGCGGCGAAAATCGCCAAAACTGCGGTATTTATGAGGGATCGCCTTGCCATTACCTAAACCACGATATTGACCAGCTTGCGCGGGACCACGATGACCTTTTTAACCGGTTTGTCCTCCACGTAGCGCTGTACATTGGGATCGGCCAACGCCACCGTCTGCACCGCCTCATTTCCCGCATCGGCGGGGACCGTGATTTTGCTCCTGAGCTTTCCGTTCACCTGGACGACCAATTCGATGCTGTCCTGTACTAGCGCGGCTTCATCGACCTGCGGCCAGTCCGCTTCGAGAACGTCGCGGCCGAAACCCAGCTCCCGCCACAATACATGGGAAATATGCGGCGTAATTGGCGCGAGCAGCCTGAGAACGATGCTTAGCCCCTCGAAGACGAGAGCATGGCGGCTGGTTTCGGCAATTTCCGCCGATATTCCATTGCCGCCGTCGCCGCGGTCCCCCGGTTGCCGCTCGGCATCCAGAATGTTCACGATTTTCATGGCTCCGGACACGACCGTATTGAACTGGTGGCGGACGTAATCGTACCCGGCCTGCTTGAGTATCAGGTGCAGTTCGCGCCGCTGCTTGCATTGCCCATAGTCGTTGGGCAGGCTTGCCCAAGAGAAGTTTTTGAGTGTTTCGACATTGGGCCGCTCCTGAAGATGGGCATGGCATACGCGCCACAAGCGTCTCAGAAACCGGAATGCGCCCTCGACGCCGCTGTCCGACCATTCCAGCGACAGTTCCGGCGGGGCCGCGAACATCATGAACAAGCGCGCCGTATCCGCGCCGTAGCGGTCGATGAGGGCTTGCGGATCGACGCCGTTGTTCTTGGACTTGGACATCTTTTCGGTGCCGCCGATCGCGACCGGCCGGCCGTCGGCCTTCAAGCTCGCGCCCAGCGGCCGTCCCCGCTCGTCCAATTGCACATCTACGTCGGCCGGGTTGTAGTAGTGCTTTTTGCCGTCGGTCTGTTCCCGGTAGAACGTTGGCGCCACCACCATGCCCTGGGTGAGCAGATTGGTGAACGGTTCGTCGCTGTCCACCAGCCTCACGTCGCGCATCAGTTTATGGAAGAAGCGAGCGTACAAAAGATGCAGGATGGCGTGCTCGATGCCGCCGATGTACTGGTCGACCGGCAGCCAATATTTGGCTCGCTGGTCCAGCATCGCGTCGTGGCTGTCGGGACAGGCATAGCGGGCGTAGTACCAGGACGATTCGACGAAGGTGTCCATGGTGTCGGTTTCCCGTTCCGCCGGACCGCCGCACCGGGGGCAGGTGGTTTGGTACCAATCGGGCATTTTCTTGAGCGGCGAACCCATGTCAATCTTGACGTCCTCCGGCAGCACCACGGGGAGCTGGTCTTCGGGAACCGGCACGTCGCCGCAGCTCGGGCAATGAATGATGGGAATTGGGCAGCCCCAGTAACGCTGGCGGGAAATGCCCCAGTCGCGCAGGCGGAACTGGGTGCGCTTCTGGCCTAGGCCATTGGCTTCGAGATCGGCGGCGATGGCGTCGAAGGCCTGTTGGAAATCCAGGCCGTCGTATTTGCCCGAATTCACGCAAACGCCGTACTCTGCATAGGCATCGATCCACTCGCCCTCTGGATCGACCGTTTCATAGGCGCCCGATTTGGACGCGATGACCGTTTTGATCGGCAGTCCATATTTATGGGAAAACTCGAAATCCCGCTCGTCATGCGCCGGCACCGCCATCACCGCGCCTTCACCGTAGCCCCACAACACGTAGTTGGCGATCCACACCGGCAGCTTTTCACCGTTGAGAGGGTGAACCACGGAACGGCCGGTGGCCATGCCTTTCTTTTCCATGGTGGCGAGATCGGCTTCCGCCGTGCCGCCGCGCTTGCATTCCTCGATGAATGTCTCCAGTTCCGGATTGCCTTCTGCGGCTGCCAGTGCCAGCGGATGCTCCGCCGCCACGGCCACGTAGGTGGCACCCACCAGGGTGTCCGGGCGGGTGGTGTAAACCTTCAAGACGTCGCTGCCGTCCTCGTAAGGGAAGTGCACTTCGCAGCCGTGGCTCTTGCCGATCCAGTTGCGCTGCATGGTCTTTACCTGCTCGGGCCAGCCCGGCAGATTGTCCAGTCCGCTCAGCAGCTCCTCGGCGTAGACGGTGATGCGCATGAAATACATGGGAATATCGCGCTTTTCCACCAGCGCACCCGAGCGCCAGCCGCGGCCTTCGATTACCTGTTCGTTAGCCAGTACGGTCTGGTCCACAGGGTCCCAGTTCACCGGCGAGGTTTTCTTGTAGATCAAGCCTTTTTCGAACAGCTTGGTGAACAGCCACTGCTCCCAGCGATAATACTCGGGCTTGCAGGTGGCGATTTCGCGGCTCCAGTCGATGGCGAGCCCGAGGGACTTGAGCTGCTTGCGCATGTAATCGGCGTTCGCGTAAGTCCATGCCGCCGGTGCGACGTTGTTCTGCATGGCCGCATTTTCCGCCGGCAGTCCGAACGCGTCCCAGCCCATCGGTTGCAGCACGTTCTTGCCTTGCATGCGTTGATAGCGGGCGATGACGTCGCCTATGGTGTAATTGCGTACATGACCCATGTGCAGCCGCCCGCTGGGATAGGGGAACATGGACAGGCAGTAATACTTTTCATTGGCCGGGTCTTCGACGGCGCGGAAAGTGCCTTGGGTTTCCCAGGCGTCCTGAGCTTCGTGTTCGATGGTCTGCGGCTTGTAAATGTCTTCCATACGCGGGATTTCGGTCGCCGAATTAAACCTTGTAGGATACTAGAGCACTCGCCGGTATCGCAAATGGCCGCGGATTCCGTCAGCAATTCTCATTTTGCCCTGAAACCTGGATTTCGTAGGGTGGGTTAGGCGCGCACCGGGACAGGTTGGCCGTTGGTCACTGGGCCGCGAGCGCGCCGTAACCCACCAAAAGGTGTGGTCCATGCCGCCCTGGTGGGTTACGGCGCGCGGAAACACCGAAGGAACTTTGCGGACTCAGTGCGATGCGCGCCTAACCCACCCTACGAATCCGTGCTTCGGAACAAACACGAGTTGCCGGGACTCCTGAACGGGATACAACCCAGTCCGAATAAGCCTTTTGACAGATTGTCTTACGCCTATTGTACGTAGCACACTTTATGGATTCGTTCTCCGGACATCGTCCGATAGCCTTTTCGGGAGAAAAACATGCGCACACTGATCCCAGGTTTGGTTTTACTACACACGCTTTTGCTGAGCGGATGCGGATACAACACCTTGCAGCAGCAAGACGAGCAAATCAAGGCGAGTTGGTCGGAGGTCGTAAACCAGTATCAACGCCGGGCGGATCTGGTACCCAATCTGGTCAACGTGGTGAAGGGTTATGCGGGGCATGAAAGGGACGTGCTGACCCAGGTGACCGAGGCGCGTTCGAGGGTGGGAACCGTTCAGGCCACGCCGGAACTGCTGAACGATCCGCAGGCTTTTTCGCGATTCCAGGCGGCGCAGGGAGAATTGTCCGGCGCTTTGTCGCGACTCATGGCGGTGGCGGAAAATTATCCTCAACTCAAGGCGGACAGTTTGTTCCGCGATCTGCAGGCGCAGTTGGAGGGCACCGAAAACCGCATCACCGTGGCGCGCAATCGCTACATCGCGTCGGTTCAGGACTATAACGTCACGGTCCGTTCGTTCCCCACCAACATCACCGCCGGAATTTTCGGCATGCAGGTCAAGCCGAACTTCACGGTGGAGAACGAGCAGGGTATATCCACCGCGCCCAAGGTCGATTTCGGCACGCCGGCCCCGGCGCCCGCTCCGGCTCGATAAGCGAACGTCGACAGCGATGCCGAACATGCTTTCGGTCTGGATTATTGCTGTCCTTCTGGCGCTCGTCGGTTTAGAGGTTAGGGCGGAGGTTTCGGTGCCGCCGCTTCAAGCACGCGTGACCGATCTGACCGGAACCTTGAAAATGGATGAAAAGGCGGGCCTCGAAAGCCGGCTAGCGGCCTTCGAGACCGAAAAGGGCAGCCAGGTCGCGGTATTGCTGGTGCCCACCACCGAGCCCGAAACCATCGAGCAATATTCCATTCGAGTGGTGGATGCCTGGAAGCTGGGCCGCAAAGGGATCGACGACGGAGTCTTGATCCTCCTGGCCAAGCAGGACCGAACCGTTAGGATAGAGGTAGGGCGCGGGCTCGAGGGCGTGATTCCCGACGCTGTCGCCAACCGGATCGTGGAAGACGTGATGATCCCGGTTTTCAAGCAGGGCGATTTCTACGGCGGCTTATCCGAAGGTATCGATAGTCTTTTCGCCCTAATTCGCGGGGAGCCTCTGCCCGCGCCGACCCGCGACAGAGGCGTTCCCGATACAGATGTGGGCGGCGCATTCGGGCTGTCGATTCTGGGCGGCATCTTCGGCGGCCAGATACTCCGGTTTCTGTTCGGGCCTTTTCTGGGCGGTCTGATCGCGGGAGTGGGGGCAGGGGCTTTGATCGCGTTTTTCGGTTTGCCGATATTGGTCTCGCTAATTGTGGGCTTTTTCGTCTTCATGGCCGTGATGGGAGGCGGACGCCGTTTGGGGCCGGGCGGCTGGTACGGAGGGCCCGGCGGATTCGGGGGTTCCTCCGGGAGTGGAGGGTTCAGAGCGGGCGGCGGCGGTTTCAGCGGCGGCGGAGCCTCGGGGCGCTGGTGATGTTCAAGAATCTTGGCCGTATCCTCAAACATCTGTGTTACGGACCCTGGCGGCTCCGGCGCGTTCTGCCGCGCCACTCCCTGAAAGCTATCACGGAAGCGATCCGCGATAGCGAACGGAAGCACGGCGGGGAAATCCGTTTTGCGGTGGAAAATTCGCTCGATTGGCGGCGGCTGCTGAGGCGTGAGACTCCCCGTGAAAGGGCGTTGGAGGTGTTTTCCGAACTCCGTGTCTGGGATACGGAACGGAACAACGGTGTTTTGATTTACCTGTTGCTCGCGGACCGGGACGTCGAGATCGTCGCCGACCGCGGTATCGACCGGCTCGTCGGCAGCGAAGCCTGGGAGCGGATCTGCCACGAGATGGAAGCGGCCTTCCGGGAAGGCGACTTCGAGTCGGGCATTTTGGTCGGCGTCCAAGCCGTGGGTACCCATCTGGAAAAGCACTTCGCGGGGTCGGACCTACACGGCAACGAGCTTGCCAACCGCCCGATCATCATCGACGGCTGAGGTTGCTCAGCCGCTCCCGCAAGGCACAGCCCCTTTTTTCTGGTTAATCCCCTTGCCGTTGATTACCATCAACGGATCACATTATCTGCCGGAGATCATCCATGAGTGAAGCATTGTCAATCGCCAAAGGCCGGAATTCTCTTTCCCTGCTGCCGTCGATGGCCAACCGGCATGGCCTGATCAGCGGCGCGACGGGTACCGGCAAGACCGTTACGCTGCAAGTTCTAGCGGAGCGTTTCAGCAGCATCGGCGTGCCGGTGTTCCTGTCGGATATCAAAGGCGATTTATCCGGTTTGAGCCAAGCCGGCGCCGCCAGTCCGAAAATGGCCGAGCGGCTCTCGTTGCTCGGTATCCAAGACCATTCGTTTGCCGGATTTCCCGTGGTCTTTTGGGACGTCTTCGGAGAACAAGGCCATCCGGCGCGGTCCACGATCTCCGAGGTGGGGCCCTTGCTGCTCGCCCGCATGCTCAATCTGAACGAAACCCAGGAGGGCGTGCTTCACCTCGTTTTCAAGATTGCGGACGACAACGGGCTGTTGCTGCTCGATCTGAAAGATTTGCGTGCGATGCTCCAGTTCGTCGGCGAAAACTCGGGCGAATTTACGACCTCGTACGGCAATATCTCCGCCGCCAGCATCGGTGCCATTCAGCGCGGCTTGATGGCCTTGGAAAGCCAGGGCGGGGATAGGCTGTTCGGCGAGCCCTCCCTGAACATCGACGATCTGATGCAAACCGCGCCGGACGGGATGGGCGTGATCAATATCATGGCGGCCGACAAGCTCATGCAGGCGCCGAAAGTCTATGCCGCCTTTCTGCTCTGGCTGCTGTCGGAGCTGTTCGAGCACCTGCCGGAAGTGGGCGATCGCGACAAACCCAAGCTGGTTTTCTTCTTCGACGAGGCGCATTTGTTGTTCGATGACGCTCCCGAAGTTTTGCTCGACAAGATCGAGCAAGTGGTGCGCCTGATCCGTTCGAAAGGCGTGGGCGTTTACTTCGTGACGCAAAACCCCTTGGATGTGCCGGACAAGGTCTTGGGGCAGCTCGGCAATCGCGTCCAGCACGCGCTCCGGGCCTTCACGCCGCGGGATCAGAAGGCGGTCCGGTCGGCGGCGGAAACCATGCGCGAGAACCCTGATCTGGACGAAAAAACGGTCATCACCGAATTGGGCGTCGGCGAAGCCTTGGTCTCGCTGCTCGATGAAAAGGGCCGTCCGCACATCGTCGATCGGGCGTTCATCCTGCCGCCGCAAAGCAAGATCGGCCCCATCGAGGCCGCTCAACGGAAGCAGCTCATCGGCGAGTCGCCCATTGCGGGTCATTACGAAAAGACCGTGGATCGGGAGTCGGCCTACGAAATGCTCAAATCGCGTGCGGCTCAGGAACTCCCGCAAGAGACGGCAACGGAAGGCCGTTCTACGTCGGGTTCCGCTGCCGGGGGTATTTTCGATACCCTCGGAAGTATTCTGGGCACCTCATCGGGCCGCAAGGGCAGACAGCGGGAATCCGCGGTGGAAGCCTTCGCGAAAAGCGCCGCCCGAAGCGTCGGCAACGAACTCGGCCGGCAACTGCTTCGGGGGGTTCTCGGATCATTGTCCGGGCGACGGCGGTAAAACGTATTGCCGGACACCGGACATTGGCCACTCTCTGCGTCAGGAGAAAGACCCGTTGAAGACTCACAAAATTTGTTTTTTCGCCGGAACGCATGGAAATTGGGGAGGTGCCAGCCGTGTCTTGTTTACAAATCTGCGGTTGCTCGACCGAAACCGCTTTACACCCATTGTTCTGTTATCCGCTCATGGCCCTGCCGAAACGTTGATGGACGAACTTGGTATCCAATACAAAGTGTGGGGACCGCTTACAGAACCGGGGCGACATTTGGAGTACATCCGTGCAGTGTTGCGCACCTGCATTTGGCTGAGGCAGCAGCACATCGACCTTGTGCACATGAACAGGGCCAATCACTGGCGGCCGGCGGAGCTTCTTGCAACGCGCATCTGCAAACGTCCGGTGGTGACACATTTTCATACCGTCAACCTCGATCACGCCCCTGCCACGCGATGGTCTACCGCCATCGCTGCTGTTTCGAGCTATGTGGCGCAGCATTCGGACACCCTAGGAGTGCCTGCAAGCGTTATCTACAACACCGTCGATCTGGGCAGATTTTCCAAAGGCAATAATCTAAGAAGCCGCTTTGATATTGAAGCCGATCAAATTGTGGTCAGCTTCATCGGACAGATTAGAAAAATCAAAGGGATCGAGGATTTCGTCAGCATGGCCAGGCAGGTGGCCGGCGAAGGAGTTCGCTTTCTCATTGCGGGGGAATGTCGCGACAAGAGTAGCATCGGCGACGCCTACACGAAGGAAGAGCTCCAGAATCTGATCTCAAGCGATCCGCGCATCCGCTATTGCGGCTACATCGAGCAGGTAGAGGATATCTTTCACTCATCCGATATCGTGGTAGTCCCTTCCCGTTGGGAGGAGCCATTCGGCTTGGTTTGTATCGAGGCAGCCGCAGCCGGTTTGCCGGTCGTTGCCACTCGGACGGGGGGGCTGCCGGAAGTCGTTGCGGACGGCATCACCGGACTGTTGGTCGAGGCTGGCGATATTCAGGCCATGACACGGCAAGTACAAAGACTGATCGATGACGCCCATTTCAGAGCCGCCTTGGGCAAGGCAGCACGCGACAGGGTGGAACACGAGTTCGCAGAAAAGCCGATACACGCTTTGGAAGACCTGTATGAATCATTATTGCGCAGAAGCTCAGATTAACTGGATAGCCAGTCATCGCGATATGGCAGCATGCGCAACGCTATAACCGGGTAGACGGCGCTCGCACACAGGGGGGCGGACCCGCCCGCCGCAGCCTTTCTTTTCGCTGTTGGTCGATCTTGTTGAGCCGATACACTCATCATGCCTGCACTGCGGCAAAGTTTCGGCCATTGGCTGCTGTATATCCCGAGTAATGGCCAAAACTTGCCTTAACCTATAAAAATTCCGACTTAGGACTATTCTTAACAACGACTTAGTTCACCCTTGAGTGCCTGTCTGCTATCCCAACGGGCAGAGGCTTCCGGAAGATGCTAGCGAACCTGCATGAGCCATGCGGGTATAGGATTAATAGAGGAGTTAAGATGCTTTATGAAGTGAAGCCTTTGGTCATGATCCTGATTGGTGCTGCCGTGGTTATGAGTCAGACGTCCCTGGCAATGCCATTTGCGGTGCTGCTGATCGGTCTCGGCGCATTCATTATGGGTATGCGTTTTGCCTATCGCTCTAAAAAGATCGGTAGAGCAAAGGCTGCTTTACAGCAACGAAGAAATTCCTGACTGCTTATCCCACTTTCCGGCATTTCGTTCCGTAAAGCCTTAGAAGCTGTCTTCAAACGTCACGAGCGATGTCGGGACAAGGCGCGGAAGGGCGACCCGGCGCGCAGGATACGCGAAGGGAACAGCCGCAGGCTGGCCCGCAGGGCGAGCCCCAGGATGGGGCGAGTAATAACCGGCGTGTACAGAGGCGTACATGACCATTTCGCCAGGAGAGAAATGGGACGCGCGGTAGCGCGCCCGTCAGGGTGACAAATCGGCAGGATGGCCGATTTGCACGGCGCGGCCGCCCGCAAGGGCGAACCACAGGGAGGTGGTGAGTGAAAAGCAGGGATGCTTTTCATCAGCATTTTGAGCCCTTGAGCAACGCGCGTATGGCGGCGCGCAGTAGTTTGAAGACAGCTTCTTAGAGACGGTGACCGTTCGGTGGGTTAAGGCCGACACGCTTAACCCACCCCCGTTCGAATCGATGCGCGACTCGGGATTTCCGCCGCCCGCCGCATTAATCTCGCCAAACTCTTCCTCAACTCTTCCATCAACAGCATCGCCAAGGCGAAAGGCAGGCTGAACAGCCAAACATCGAGCCCTATGGGAGCGGTGCCGAAGATTTCATTGCCCCGGGGCGTGTAATCGATGACCAGGATCAGGATGCTCTCCAGCAGAATGCCGATCAAAATCAGCCGGTTGTTGAAAATGGGGGAGCGGAACAAGGATCGGTCCGGATGTTTGCACAGAAAGACGTTCATCACCTGCATGACGATGATGGCCGACAGGCAGGCCGTGGTGGCTTGGAGGTAGATCGGGTTCTGACGGGCCAAAGTCTCGCCGTAATGCCAGCCGGCGGCATAGAGCACGTAGAAAAAAGCGGCCATGGCGGCGATGGCTTCGAGAATTCCCAGGAACAAATAGGCGCGTGTGACCAGCGGCCAACTGAGCAGCTTTTCCTTCACGGACCGCGGCGGCTGTTTCATACAGGCCGGATCGGGGCGGTCGGCGCCGAGTCCCAGGGCCGGCACCATATCCGTGCCGAGATCGACCGCCAGGATTTGGATGATGGTCAGGGGCAGCGGGATGCTGAACAGGGCGAACGCCAGATAGGGGACAAGCTCCGGGATGTTCGACGTGAGGATGTACGACATGAACTTGCGGATATTGTCGAACACCGCTCGGCCTTCCTCGATCGCGCTGACGATGCTGGCGAAATTGTCGTCCAAGAGGATCATGTCGGCGGATTCCTTGGCCACATCGGTTCCCGCAATCCCCATGGCGATGCCGATGTCGGCTGCTTTGAGGGCCGGGGCGTCGTTGACGCCGTCGCCGGTTACCGCGACCACGTGCCGTTTGCGTTTCAACGCCTCCACGATGCGCATTTTCTGGTCGGCGCCGAGACGGGCGAAGATGATTTCTTCTTTATCGAGAGCGAGCTGGAGTTGCGTGTTGGAAAGCCGCCGCAAATCGCTGCCGGTAATAACGTAAGGGTGATTGCCGCGGAGCAAGCCGATTTCCCGCGCGATCGCCTTGGCGGTATGGGGATGATCGCCGGTGACCATGATGACCTTGATGCCCGCTTGAAGGCATTTCTCGATGGCTCGCGGCACCTCGGGGCGAGGCGGGTCTTCGAGGCCTACCAGTCCGGTTAGCGTCAGATCCTCCTCCAGGCTATCGTAATCGTAAGCGTCGCCGACTTCGCGATGGGCAAGGGCGAGGATGCGCAGCCCGTTTTCCGCCAACGTTTCCTGAGCCTCGGTAAATCGGCGGCGAATCTCTTCGGTCAGCGGCACGGTTTCTTCGCCGATCTGTGCGCGGGTGCACAGCGGCAACAGCATTTCCAGCGCGCCTTTGGCATACAGCCGATTGCCTTCCGGCGTGCGGCTCAGAATCGAAAGGCGCTTCCGGTCCGTGTCGAACGGGACTTCATCGATTTTCGGATAGACGGCGGTATTGCCCATAACCCGCTCCGCCATTTGTATCAAAGCGATTTCCGTGGGATCGCCCAGCAACTCCTGCTTTCCGTCACGGCTCGTTTCCTTGAGGTTCTGACAGTTGTGCGCGCATTCCCAAAATCTCGAGTATGTCGCTGCCAGTTGTTCGTCGAGATTTTCCATCTGCCGAATTTCGTTTCCGAGGAAGATTTGTCTCGCGGCCATGCGATTTTGCGTCAATGTACCGGTTTTATCGGTGCAGATGACGGTGGCCGCACCCAGCGTTTCGACCGAAGGCAGATGCCGGACCAGGGCATTGCGTTTGGCCATGCGTTGGGTGGCCATCGCAAGGGAGAGGGTAACCGTGGGTAGCAGGCCCTCCGGCACGTTGGCGACGATGATGCCGATGGCGAAGATAAAGTCCTCCCAAAATGAGAGCCCGGCCGCCTGTCCGACGAAAAAGAAGGCGATGCCTAGTGCAACGGCCAGCACGCCGACGAATCGGCTCAAGCGGACGATTTCTTTCTGGAGAGGGGAGACGGGTTCGCCGGCCGCCTGCGTGAGATGGGCAATTTTGCCGAATTCAGTGTGCATGCCGGTGTGGAAAACCGCCGCCCGGCCTTCGCCGGAGACGACGGAGGTGCCCGCCAACAAGACATTGCGCGCGTGGATGAGCTCTTCCTCCGCCGAGGGTTGCGCGTCCCTGGCTTGGGGCAAGGATTCGCCGGTTACGGTGGCGTTGTTCACCCTCAGCGCAAAAGCCTCTAGCAGCCGGCAATCGGCGGGGATATTGTCGCCTTCCTGCAGCAGGATCACATCGCCTGGCACGATGTCTGAAGCCTCCGAAAGACGCACATTTCCTTCCCGCATCACCTTGACCTGCAGCGGCAAGAGCTTCTGCAATGCGGCGATGGCCCGTTCGGCCCGGTATTCCTGCCAAAAGGAAAACACCCCGTTGATGAGAATCACGCCGACGATGGCGAAGCCCAGGGTGGCCATGCCTTCGCCCGGTGCTTTCCAATCCCCGAAAAAGGCCAAGCCCGCAGCGAGCCAGAGCAGGAGCGCGAAGAAATGAGTGAACTGCTTGATGAAACGCAGGGCCACGGATTCCCGCTTGAATTCCGTAAGCCGATTGGCGCCGTATTCATGGAGGCGCCGGGCCGCCTCGGTTTCGCTCAACCCTTCGAATTGGGTATGAAGGCTTCTTAAGGCCTGATCGGGTTGAAGATGATGGATTTTCATGTCGCCTATTCGGTGAACCGATCCAACAAACGCTTTGGCCGCAGCCGGGGAATTCCGGGATTTTCGTCAAGCGGTCCGAATATGTACAGAAAAAGAGCTTCTGTGCTATAAACCCCCGCGCTATCACACCGATGTTTCATTACGCGGACAATTAGAACTCTCTCAACCAAACAGTCGGTTTATAAAAGATGACCAAGCAACAATTCGATAAAACTCGTTTTTCTGTTTTAAGAAATGGCTTTTGCGCCTTTTCTATCGCGGTGGCCGGGATGTTGACCGGCTGCGACGCAGGCCCGGGCGGTGGCAGCGTTTCTGCGCCGGCCATGTCGGAAGCGAAAATCAGCGGTAATGTTCAGGATCAGCATGGTCCCGTCATGGATGCCAAGATCGAAGTACGGGACAAGAATGGTCAGTTGGTCACGACGACGGAGCTCACGAGCAGCTCGAACCATTACTCCATCACCGTTCCTGCGGGCACGGCCTATCCCATCGTGCTGACCGCGATTCCGAACAATCCCGCTCCGGGCCGGGGTCCGGTCAAGGCCGTGGTGACCAGTTCTCTCGCGGATCGTATGGACATAACCGATGTCACGAGCATCGTAGTGGATTCGGCCCTGACTTTAGGCGGCTTGACCGAAGCGAACATCGCCAAGGCATCCGGCAGCGCGATTGGCTTGCGCCAGCGGCAGGGCGTGAGTGCTGGAGCAGGCGGCGGCGGTGCAGGTCCCGGCCAGAGCGGCGGCGGCGTCAGCCGCGGCGGGCATGGAGGACACGGCGAGCACGTGCCCTCAGGTTCAGGGGCGTCTTCGCCCGACAGCGGTTCCGACCAACAACAGCCGCAACATCAGCAGCAGCACTGATGCGGATGTAATCGACCTTAATCGTTCGGCCGGGATGCTTTAGTTTTTTAAAGATTTTCCGGCGATTTTCTCGAAGCCGGCAGATGAGCTCGAAAGGGCCATCTGCCGGTTTTCTTTTGATTGCGGTTTGGGCCTGCGGGTTAAGAGATAGGCGAGGACTCCGGCTTCCATTCAGTGAGAAGAACCCAATCACATCTATCCGGAAGCCCGTTACATGAGAACGGCTTCGCGAATGTAGCTCTTATACCCTGGAGTTTCGCTTCTGTTCGATAATCCGATGCTCGGATCTTAGCCGTGTGTTCAATGGCCCTGAGGAGACAGAAAGATGTTCACGGCGTCGAAGTTTCCCTCACTTTAATCCACACACTAATATAGTTAAAGTCGCAAGGGCTGTAGGCTACGTCATACCCCTGATTGCGGAGTTCATGCTCGATCTCCATGAAATTGGCCTTCATCGAAACACTGCCGCTTAGGGTCCAGCCATTCAGCTCCAGGATGGCGGATGGCATGAAAGTCATGGTGGTTTGGTATCGATCCTAGGTTCTGTTGACATTTCGGGAGCTCTCCGGCGATGTCGCTCGCCATTTACGAAATGGCGAACCGATTAGCAGTCACGGAGAATGAATGGCGTATCCTCTTTCCGATTTTGGCGGCTCAAAAACATGTATATATCGGCGCGGAAGTGCAATGTCGTCGCTTCATGGATGCGGTTCTGTGGGTTCTACGCAGTGGCGC
>Ga0196971_1000332_pt1 | contig 41009 bp, 30 predicted proteins | sample S1v_1013CmetaG_FD_148660 | JGI IMG/M metagenome (GOLD analysis project Ga0196971, IMG submission 148660) | Soil microbial communities from Anza Borrego desert, Southern California, United States - S1+v_10-13C | ecosystem: Environmental > Terrestrial > Soil > Desert | place: USA: California... | reverse complement strand
TGGTGGTGGAGGCGGGGGCGGGGGTGGTGGTGGAGGCGGGGGCGGCTGGCAGCACGGAGGACCGAAGGCCTCGACCTCGGCAGGCTTGGTGAAGCCCATCGGGATGGCGAGCACTGCGCCTACCGCAAGTACGGCGAGAACGGCGAATAGGCCGAGCAGAAATGGTCGGTCCTTGGTGTGCGATGCGATGCGTTCGATCCTTTCCATAAGCGTTTCAGTTGGGTAACAAGTGAATAAGTGGATTCAATAAATGATTCGCCCCTGCCACATGCGTGGCGTACAAAAATAGGGAGAGGTTTCGGGACGGGGGTGGCGCTAGCCTTCCCCGTCCCTCACCCACTAGCCGATGCCCGCGAGCGTCAGCCATTGACGGCTTTCGCCCATGAGCTCTTCCGAGCGGGACAGGTCCCACTCGATCCAGTCCATGGTCCACCGGTATTCGGCCGGCGTCAGCGCCTCCGAAGGCCAGACGGTGGCGATCCAGGTGCCGCTCGCGTTTCTGGCGAACTCGTGCGGCCGGACGTCCACGGACAGCGAGACGCGCCCGTCGGGCAGCCGTTCGCAGATCCAGAGGATGTTGTTCGGGTTGTCGAGGAAGGAGCGATCGAGCTTGATCGCGTACCATCCCCGCCCGAGCGACATGCAGCCCCGGATCGGCGTGGCAGGCTGGCCGCCGTACGCGATGACGGCAGTCCAGTCGCACGGATTGGCTCCGTCTTCCCACAGCGGCCGATAGCCGGCGGGGTCGAAGGTGCGTCCGTGCCCACCCGGCAGGTCGCCAGTGCCCGGGCCAGCGATGCTGACCGGGCAGTCCGGCGTATCCACGTAGGTGGTGCTCGCCAGCTGCACCGAGAGCCGAGACCCGGAGGCCTGGATCGGCACGATCACGTAGATCGGGCAGTCGTCCGGCGGCGGCGGGACGGGTCCCACCGGGCCGAGGATGTTGCCGCAGTCGATCTTCGCGATCTCCTGGCCGGTGTTCCGGTCGACGAGGACCAGGGTGCCGGCCGGCAGCGTGTGCGACCAGCCGAGGTCGTGCACGTAGGTCGAGCCTCGACGGATCATCCGGGTGTTCCGGAGCGTCTTCGGCTCGGTCGTGCGGACCACCTGGAGCGTGCGCCAGTACTCGGCCAAGGCCTCGTAGTCCTCGCGCCCGGGATTCAGGCTGGTGAGCCCGGTCTCGGGATGGAAGGTGCGCATGGCCTCGTAGACCATGCGGGGGCTGTAGCCCCCGATGCCGCCTTCGATCGGAGCGTTGCCGCTCGGATCGCGGGCGACGGCTGCCATGAGGCGGTCGGCGAACTGGTCGGCCACGTTGGGACCGCTCAGAAGGCCGCGCTGCATCACAGGCAGGTAGGTCGCCGACTGCGCGAACGCCGTCCCCGGAACGCCGTTGAGGCAGAGGAGCAGCGCGAGCAGGGTGATGAGAAGCTTCCTCATCATTGGGGTGTCTCCCTATGTGCGCCGCCCCGGGATGGGACGGCAATCAATGGTTCATGATCCCTTTCGTACCCGGGAATCGCGGGGGTCCGCTTGCACGAACCCATCCAAAGAGGACCTTAGTCCCCTATCGGATGGCTTCCAACAAGCGTGGCAGTGACCACGAAGCGGTCGGTCTTCTTGCCGAACGAATCGCAGGTGGACAGGGTAAGCGTTGGCTCGCCCACGTCAAGTGCGATCGCTGCGGAGTTCGCGTCCTTCTCCTCGACGCGCTCAACCTCATACACGTACGCCGTATCCTCGCCGTACACCGTAATGCGGTCACCCTCCTCAAGCTTCTGTATCTCGTTGAAGATCTTGAAGGCCTCATTGTTCACGACTGGCAGGTAGCTTGAGTGGCCGAAGAGGATGACGTTGCCCTCCTCACCCAGCTTCGCTGAAGTCGGGTACCGAACCGCGCTTGTTAGAAGCGCGTGGTCTAGCGCAGCTACACTCGTCGAGGTCGGGTTCGCGATCTCGGCCTCAAGGCCGATTGCTGGGATCTCGATACGGCTCGGAAGCTCCGGGGCAGCCTTCACGGTCTCCGCAACGGAGGCGGTAAGGCGCTCCTCCTGTACGGACTTCACCTCAGCCTCCTCCGGCACCAGGTCCATCGCCGTAAGGACGGAGAAGGTGACGAAGAACACAAACGTAAAGGCCGCAACGAAGCTGAACTTCCTTGCGAGTATGCGGGTCATTACCCCGCCCGGCTCGGTTGTGCCGTGGTCGTGTGCCATATGTTCTTAGATATAACTACACCAGAAAAACTATTATGTCAAGTATTTGGGTTTTACCACACATTTGACAATGGATATAGGTTATGGTACATAGGTGCTATATGGAACCCATGACCCATACCACCACGACCACCGTCGAGAAGACCGGCGGTACCCGTCGCGCAGCTGTAAACGGCCTGGCCGTCGTAGGCTTCGTCGCGCTTTTGTTTATTGGCATTACGCTCGCTATCTACGCTGCCCGCTACCTTCCGGAGGGAGTCTCCAGGCTCGGCGCAGCTAACGTGTACTTTGCGTCCTTCTTCAGCGATGAGGGTGACAACGAGCTGGAGGTTGTTCCAGGAGAAAGCGTCCCATTCGAAGATGAAAGGAATGATGAAGAGGAGATGGCGACCTCTACCGACCCGGTAGCGACCACCACCTCCCCTACCTCTAACAACCCGGTCGTCACTCCCCGCCCGTCCACCCCGGTCGTGACCGCGGTCCCGGTCCCTGGCTCCCGCCCGGCGCCCTACGGCAAGGCCGACCTTGCGGTCCGTCTCATCGAGGTCGGATACCTGCGCACCAGTGACGTAGATACCTTCGTCAAGGCGAGCCGTGTCCCTGAGGACGAGCGCGCTGCCTTCAGGTTCCGCGTGACCAACGTAGGCACCAACAATTCTGGTACCTGGGAGTTCGAGGCTGCGCTTCCCACTTCCCCGCGCTACACCTATACCTCCCGTGCGCAGCGCTCCCTTGCGCCTGGCGAGTATGCTGACTTCACCCTCGGCTATGACCGCGCACGCGACGGCGAGAACCGCGTCACCATCGAGGTCGATTCTGACCGCGATGTCAGTGAGTCGAGCGAGAGCAACAACGACCTCTCCTTCGAGATCGAAGTCGAGGACTAACGGGTTCCCACTCCATACGCAAAACAGCCCCGCTCGGGGCTGTTTTGCTATCAAGGCCCTGGGGTAGCGAACTGAACTGTGCGCGGTATAACGTATATATGCGTCGGGGCTTCACTCTTATCGAGCTACTTATAGTCATCGCGATCATAGGTATCCTGTCTGCGACGGTTCTCGTGTCGCTTAATACGGCGCGTGGCAAGGCGCGTGATGCGCGACGGAAGTCCGATATCGCCCAGATAGAGCGGGCGCTGTACCTCTATAACGACAAGTACGGTCATTTCATGGAAACCGGAAGCGGGTGTGGCGGAAACGGCAATGGCAATGGCTATTTCAATGTAGGCAATGGAAGCTCGTACCCTATCGCCATGAGCCAGTGCCTAGTGAATGAAGGATTCACTGGTGGCGAGATCATCGATCCGTCCGGCACGCGCGGTACAGGAGGCTATATGAAGTATAGCTGCGCCCAAGGGACATATATCTACGCAAAACTTGAAACCGTTCCGCAATCCAGCACCGCTACCGATGGCACCTGCCAGGCAGGCCTAGACTCAGCCTACGGGATGAACTACTACAAGCACATCGCGCCCTAGATATCGAGATTCGCGAGCTTTGCGTTCGACTGGATGAAGGACTTGCGGCTGGCGACATCGGTACCCATGAGGACATCGAAGATCCGGTCCGCTTCGGTCGCGTCATCCACGTTTACCTGCTTCAGGACGCGTCGTGCAGGGTCCATGGTGGTCTCCCAGAGCTCAGATGCGTTCATCTCGCCCAGACCCTTGTACCGCTGGATGGATACCTTTGCGCTCTTCTTGCTTGAGACGGCTTCCTCTTCGGCCTCGTTCTCCCCTTCCTCGCTTGTGCCCTCGTTCTCTCCTGGGGTCTCTACGAGCTCTGCATCCTTCCCAAGAAGCCTGAACTTCTCCTCGTCCGAGTACGCATAGAAGACCTCTTTGCCGCGCTTGATCTTATACAGAGGCGGCTGCGCGATGTATATGTACCCGCCCTCGATGATCGGACGGAAGTGGCGGTAGAAGAGGGTGAGCAGGAGGGTGCGGATGTGTGCGCCATCCACGTCGGCATCGGTCGCGATGATGATTTTGTGGTACCGGAGCTTCGTGACATCGAATACGTCGCCAATCGCGGTACCGAGCGCGATGACGATGTTCTTGATCTGCTCTGACGCGAGCATCTTATCGAGGCGAGCGCGCTCGATATTGAGAATCTTGCCGCGAAGTGGGAGGATCGCCTGGGTCCTGCGATCGCGCCCCATCTTGGACGAGCCGCCTGCGGAGTCTCCCTCCACGATGAAGAGCTCTGACTCCTCAGCACTCTTCGATTGGCAGTCCGCAAGCTTGCCCGGCAGCGTCATGCCCTCGAGCGCTCCCTTCCTCAACACCGAGTCCTTCGCCGCCTTCGCAGCCTTCCTGGCCTTGAGTGCGATGAGGACCTTGTTGACGATCGCCTTCGCATCGTCCGGATTCTCCTCGAAGAAGGATGCGAGCGCTGCGCCAAACACAGTCTCCACCGCTCCGCGCGCCTCCACCGAGCCGAGCTTGGCCTTAGTCTGACCCTCGAACTGGATCTCAGGCATCTTTACCGATATGACGGCCGTGATGCCCTCGAGCACGTCGTCTCCCGTAAAGTTCTCCTCACTCTCCTTGAGGATGCCTGAAGAGCGGCCGTACGCGTTAAGGGTGCGCGTAAGGGCGGTCTTAAAGCCGGTCACATGAGTGCCGTGCTCAGGGTTGTATATGTTGTTCGCGAACGCGAGAAGGCGTGGGGTGAGGTCGTCCGTGTACTGGAACGCAACCTCCACACCCACGTCCTCGTCATTTCCATCGACATAAAAGACGTTCTTGTGCGCCGGCGTCTGGTGCTGGTTATAGAAAGAAACTAGCGAGCGGAGGCCTCCCTCGAAGTAGAAGGACATGGAGGGGACCTCGAGCCCAAGCTCCCTCAGGTAGAACGCGCCCTTATCCGAGACGGTCTCAAGGCCGCGCGCGTCTATCACAGAGATGCGGGTACCCTTTACGAGGTATGCCTGCTGGCGGACGTGGTTGGTGATGCGATGCCAGTCGTACTTGATCTCGTTGAAAATGGTCGGGTCCGCCTCAAACGATATGACGGTGCCCTGGTGATCGGATGCGCCGACCTTCTTTACGGGACCCTTAGGCTTGCCGATGTTGTATTCCTGCTCGTGCATCGCGCCGTCCCTATGGACCTCAGCGCGCGCCCAGGTGGAGAGCGCGTTTACTACCGATGCGCCCACGCCATGAAGGCCTCCTGAGACCTTGTATCCTGAGCTTTCGCCGCCGAACTTTCCGCCGGCATGGAGCGTGGTCATGATCATCTCGAGCGCGGAGACCTTGGTCTGCGGATGCTTGTCTACAGGAATACCGCGACCGTTATCAACGACGCGGATGCGGTTGTTCGGCAGGAGCGCGATCTCGATATCATCCGCATGCCCGCCCATGGCCTCGTCGCGCGAGTTGTCGAAGATCTCCCAGATGAGGTGGTGGAGACCGTCGGGACCCGTGGTGCCGATATACATGCCAGGTCGTTTACGGACCGGATCGAGACCCTCAAGCACGGTGATTGAGGACGCGTCATAAGAACCGCCGCCCTTAGAGGCAGCCTTTTTCTCCTTATCTTCAGCAGCTTTCGGCATGTTTTATGTAGGTAAAGTATAGCATATCGGAGGGGCGTTTTCCCCTATACTAAGCCTCGAAATATGGCTTATTTGCTACCCCAAATGGGCATGATCGTTCCAGGTTCGCATGATCCAGCCCTGCCCCGTCTGGTCTAGGATGGTAAGCCCGGTATTCTCCATACGAAGCGTACGTATGACCTGCTCGCATTCGTGGCCTGTGAGGCGGGAACCGAAGATCGCGTACGCGGCAACGATGCGCAAGAAGAAGCCGTGCGTCACCACAACAAGGCGCTGCTCCGGTCGCTCCAAAAGATAGGCTAGCGCCGCAGCTGCGCGGGCCTTCAAGTCGTCGAAGTTCTCCTCATCGGAATGCCGGTAGCCGGGCTTATCGAAGTTCTCCGTCACCTCCCTATCTGCGGCTAGGCCGATAGGGTCCGTTTTCAAAATACCGTACGTTATCGAAGGCCTTCTCCGCTCCACGAAAAGGTCCGAGTACTCTGTGGTCTTTCCGGTCTCCTCCTCTATCATGTGCGCCGTCTCTACAGCCCGCTTAAGCGTGCTGGAGATGAGCGCATCAAAGGGAAGGCGCGCGACACGCTTAGCGATGAACGCGGCCTGCTCAGCGCCCTTCTTCGTGAGCGGGGAATCAAGCGGCTGGCGCATCACTCCAGCATTCCCCTCGCTCTCGCCGTGCCGGACGAAATAGATGCGCTTTTCCATTAGCGTACGCTCCAGCCTCCCCTGCTATCTAGTGCCGCCGCTATTCGCTCCATGGCCGGATCGAGGTCCGCGTCAGAAAGCGTGCGGTCCATGCTCTCGAACACGAGCCGGAATGCGTAGGAGACCCTGCCGTCCTTCTCAAAGCGGTCGAAGCAGTCTATGCGCGCCAGGTACTCGCCGGCTTCTTTGAGGATGAGGCCCGAGACTTCCGTCTCCTCGGTTCCTTCAGGTGTCCATACCGCCACATCGCGGAGCGCGAACGGATAGGTGGAGAAGGAGCGGTACGCGCCAAGAGCAAACGGCAGCGGCACATATCCCTTCCCGAGCATCGCAAGATCCACTCCGTTCAGAAGCATCTCCGCCACCTCGTCACCCGAGCGCTCTACGGATGCTGTAAGCCCGGCCTCATCCCTAAGCGCATCGATGATCGTATCGAGGTGCACTGCCTTCGTCTTCCCCGAGAGCGCGCGGTACCCGAGCGACAAGGACAGGCACTCCCCTTCCTTCGGGAACACCGAGCCAATCTCGAACAGCTGCACGGATGGGACCGGGCCAAGCACTCGCGGTGCTGCGAGCGCTGCGCGAGCTAGCGCGTCGCTCATATTCTCCTTAAGACGTGTTCGGAGCGCAGGCTTCGACTTATCAAGCGGGTTCGCAAGCAGTATGTCTCCCGTGCCAGAGAAGCTCTGGGTGGAGATTTCCGTATACCCGCGTGCGCGAAGCACGTCCTTGATGCGCTCAACACCAGCGTACGCGTCACTCTCAAGCGGACGCGCAATCTCTGGAAGCTGCTGGCTGTCTATACGGTCATACCCGATGATCCGTCCGACCTCCTCCGCGATGTCCTCCGCGATAGCAAGGTCCCTGCGCTCAAACGGAGGAGTGACCAAGTACGCAGTCCCATCAAACGTGTAGGCGAGCCTGAGGCGCGTAAGCGCGTCTGATATCTCAGATTCAGTGAGTGGTGCGCCAAGCACCTTCTGTATCTTCTCGATGGTGACGGACACGGAAGCTGGAGATTCAATCCCTCCATACACATCGTTCACGCCTACCACCTCGCCGCCTGCGACCTTCTGGATGAGCGCGAGCACGTCGCGCATGCCGTACGCGGCAAGCTCCGAAGATATCTTGTTCTGGAAGCGCACCGAGGCGTCGGTAAAAAGGTTCAGTGCCTGCGCAGTCTTCCTAACAGACGGTCCATCGAAGTTCGCGACCGAGACGAAAAGATCGGTAGTATCCTCGGTTATCGCAGACGGGGCGCCGCCCTTGATACCTGCGATATCGAGTGCGGTTCCTTCGACCGCTTCCGCGATCACGAGCGCACCTCCCGGAAGCTTGTAAGTCTCCCCGGTAAGGACAGTTATCTGCTCACCCTCAGCAGCCTCGCGGACCGTGATGTGGAGCTGCCCGTCGTGCCAGGTGATCTTCTTGGCATCAAACGCATGCAAAGGCTGCCCCATGTTGAGCGTCACATAATTGGTCGCATCAACTACGTTGTTTATTGAACGCGCGCCTACTGATTTCAGTGCATCGAATAGCCATTTCGGTGACGGCCCGACCTTCACGCCACGCACCAGAGCGCCCATCTTGCGGTTCACCTTCCCTTCGACGCCCTTGGCAAGTACGAGCTCGTCCGTCGGGTTCCATGCAGGAAGAGGATCGCGCAACGAGTCGCGTGCAAGCGGTATGTTTAATACCGCTGCGACCTCGGTCGCGATACCGCGGTGCGAAAGCGCGTATGCCGCCCTATCAGGAAGCACCTTGATATCGAGTATGTCTCCCTCGACTTCCTCTATCTCAAAGGCATGGAACGTGAGGGCATCGGCAATAGCTTCCGCGCTTGGAAGCTCTGTATCAAAGTATTTCTGCAGCCAGGTTCGGGATATCTTCATACCTCTTTCTCTGCAAACCCGTGTACGAAGCGTATATCGCCTCCATGGAAGAGACGGACATCCGGAACGCCGTACTTGACCATGATGAGACGCTCTATGCCTCCCCCGAACGCAAATCCCTGGTACTTCTCAGGATCAAGTCCGGCATTCTTGATGACTGAAGGGTGCACCATTCCGGCACCCATGACCTCAAGCCACCGGCCCTCCTTGCCTTCCGGCTCGAACCACACGTCCACCTCTACGCCTGGCTCCACGAACGGAAAGTAGCTCGGACGGAAACGGACCCTCGAACCCTCGCCTAGGTATTCCCTAAAGAACGTATCGAGCGTTCCCTTCAGGTGCGCCAAGGAGACATCCTCTCCTATCGCAAGACCCTCGTTCTGATAGAACTGAGCCTCGTGCGTCGCATCGGTCGCCTCGTTACGGAAGACCTTCCCCGGAACGATGATGCGGTACGGCGGCATATTCCCCTTCTTCGCCTGCTCCTCCATATACCGAACCTGCATGGGCGAGGTCTGGGTCCTCGGGACCCTCCTCGGCTCCTCGACCGTCCAGAACGTGTCCTGCATGTCGCGCGCGGGGTGGTCGGCGGGGATATTGAGCGCGTTGAAGTTGTAGTGCTCGGTCTCGAGCTCCGGACCCTGCGCCACCGAAAAGCCCATACGGGCGAATATGTCCGCGATCTCGCGAATGGCAACCGTGATAGGGTGCAGGCGTCCCTCGTCCATGTGTGGCAGTATACCCGGAAATCCTTCATGAACGAACTAGGAAAAGGGGCTCCTCTTTGCTAGGCTTTTAGGTACGCCCGGGCTCTATATGTCATTCGAGCTGATCTCATACCCCTTTCTCTTTGCGGCCATCTATTTCGAGGTCTTCCTCTTGCTTACCTTCCTCTCGTCCCCTGCCCGCGAGCGCAGGAGGCGCGTGCCCTCAGGTGCCACCCCTTCGGTCGCGCTCATCGTCCCTTGCTGGAACGAGGAGAAGACCATCAAGGGGAGCCTTGATAGTCTTTTGGCCCTTGAGTATCCGGAGGACAAGCTCTCGATAGTGGTGGTCAACGACGGGTCGACCGACAATTCCGCAAAGGAGCTTGAGGCGTTTGCGGACCACCCGCGGGTCACCATCATCCATAAGGAGAACGGCGGCAAGCACACCGCGCTTAACGCGGGCATAGCCGTGACCGATGCGGAGATCGTGGGCTGCATGGATGCGGACTCGTTCGTGGAGCCAAGCGCGCTCAAGGAGACCGTCTCCTGCTTCGATGATCCGAAGGTCGCAGCCGCGACGGTCGCCATGTCTGTCCATCAGCCGACCACGCTCATCGAGGCGATGCAGAACGTCGAGTACATCCTCGGCATCGCGCTCCGCCATATCCTCGCCTCGGTCAACGGCATCTACGTGACGCCGGGCCCCTTCTCCCTCTATCGCAGGAGCACTATCGAGGAGGTAGGAGGCTTCAGGAGGGGCCATAACGCGGAAGACATGGAGATGGCGCTTCGCCTTCAACGGCACGGCTACTGGATCGAGAACGCCGTCACGGCCCGCGTATACGCCCAGAGCCCCCGCACGGTCCCCTCGCTTATCAAGCAGCGCGTCAGGTGGACCACCGGATTCCTCAGGAACGTGCTCTACGACTACCGCGACATGGTCGGGAACCCCGCCTTCGGCGTCCTCGGCCTCATCGTCCTTCCCTTGGGATTCTTCGCCATCATGGGCGGCATCGTCATGACCTTCATCGTCGTGTTCCAGTTCGTTGCCGACTCGATAAAGACCTACATGACCACCAGCGGCCTTCCGCTCTCCTATCTCCTGACCCCGCGCTTCAACTTCGATCTCTTCTACTTCCCGGTCACGGTCTTCGTCGTTCTTGCCATGATCGCGGCTCTCGGCTCCGTGATGTTCATCATCGTCGGCAAGCACATCTCGAAAACCCCCGCCAAGCTCTCTATCGGCATCTTCGGCTGGCTCTTCCTGTACGGCCTCATCGCTCCCTTCTGGCTTATCCGCGCCATCGCCGATGTCGCCACCGGCACTCGCCGACCTTGGCGCTAATACGGTATCCTATTCCTTATGTCACTACTCACCCGAAACGCACTACTGGCCCTCGTTATCACCGTAGCCATCATCGGCTCCATCGCCTTCCTTATCGACCGGCTGAACCGGGAGCGCGCCGCAGACCTGGCCTCCATCCAGAACCAGCTTGCGACCGACACCCTTTCCATCGAGACCCAGTTCGCGCTCCTTGAGGAGGGTTCCTGCGAGAACCTCACCGAGGGAAACGTCCTCTCCCGGGAGGTCTCCACGCTCGGCGATAAGGTGGCGGTAACGGAAGAGCGTCTCGGCAGCGACGACGCCCAGGTATTGCAGCTCAAGAAGCAGTACACCCTTCTCCAGATCCGTGACTACCTCCTCACCAAACGCCTTTCGGAAGCGTGCGATCTCGAGCCGGTGGTCGTCCTCTACTTCTACTCAAACGAGGGCGATTGTCCTGATTGTGATAGGGCCGGTGCGGCACTTTCTTACATGCGCGAGACGTACCCTGCGCTCCGGGTTTACTCCTTCGATTCGAACCTCGACCTAGGAGCCCTGCAGACCCTTATCGCGGTCGAGAAGATTCGCGCGCCTTTCCCGGCGTTTGTGATAGACGGCAAGCGTGCCAACGGCTTCACCTCGGTCGAGGAATTCGAGCCGAAGTTCCCTGAGCGCCTCTTTGAGATGGCGACCTCCACGGCCACGACCACAGCGAAGAAGCGATAGCGAAACGGCCCCGGACGGGGCCGTTTCCTTTTGGAGCCAGCGGTCGGGTTCGAACCGACGACCTGCTGTTTACAAAACAGCTGCTCTAACCAACTGAGCTACGCTGGCGCTCCCGCACTCTATCACACTTCCCTGCTCTCCTCTGTAGCCTTCCTGAGGCTTTGTCGCAGCTGCGCGAAGGATGCGCGCATATCGAATTTCTTCCTGTCGCTCACTACCGCAGCCTGCTGGCGGCGGGTGCGCAGGTACTTCACGACGCGCGTGAGCACACGCTCCACGATGCGCACGACGATGAGCGTAGCGTGCGCTAAGTCGTGCACGATGCGCGCGGTCGCGGTACGCACCAAATGGGCAAGCACCGCGCTCCAGTCGACGTGACGCACGACAAAAGCCGCCTTCTCCACCTGGGCATCGAAACGCGAACGTGCGCCTCCGAGGAAGCGCACGCCGTGGGCGGTCTCATAGCGCGTGAGCGCGAGGAAGCCGCCAAGGAGTAGGAATGAGACGAGGATGGCGAAGAGGTACGCCATGAGCCTCTAGCGCGCGCTGAAGCGCACGAACCTCGTGACCTCCACGCGCTCGCCAAACTTCTGGGATGCCTCGGTGATGAGGTCGCGGACGGTCTTGGTGTCGTCCTTTATGTATGCCTGCTCGAGAAGGACCTGGTCCTTGAAGTAGCTCTTCATCTTGCCCTCAAGGATCTTCTCCTGCATGTCGGCAGGCTTGTCCTTCACCTCCTCCTTGAAGACGGCCATAGCGGCCGTACGGGCCTCCTCGCTGATATCGGTGTCCGCGAGGTAGCTGGGGTTCGTTGCCGCGACCTGCATGGCGATCTCGCGCGCGAGCTGCGGGAACTCCTCGTTGCGAGCTACGAAGTCGGTCTCGCAGGATAGGAGGACCATCGCGCCGATCTCGCCGCCATGGATATAGGACGCGACCGCGCCTGCGCCAAGCTCCCTATCCGCCTTCTTGTCTGCGGCCGCGCCAGAGCGCTTCCTGAGGATTACTTCGGCCTGGTCGATATCGCCGTTAGCCTCCTCAAGCGCCTTCTTGCACTGCATGACGGAGACGCCCGTCTTGTCACGGAGCATCTTCAGGGTTTCGGTCGTGATTTCCATAGGTACAGGTTACGTATTCGATAAGTAAAACGAGTGAAGCCGCGTGAGCGGCCTACCCTTAGCCCTTGCGGCCCTGCTCGTACGCTGCAGCGAGCTCGTTGAGGAACAGGGTGACGGTCTCGCGGGACGCGTCGTTGCCCGCTATAGGGTACGCAGCATCCTTGATGTTGCAGTCGGAGCTCATGATGCCGATGACCGGGATGCCGGCCTCGCGCGCCTCCTTGGTAGCGTGCGCCTCATGGCGGGTGTCTACGATGACCATGGCATCAGGACGCTTCTGGAGGTCGCGGATGCCCTCAAGACGCTCCGAGAGGCGGTCGATCTCGCGATCGATGTAGATGCGCTCGAGCTTGGTGTAGAGCTTGTTGAGCTCGCCCGAGTCCCTCTTCTGGGAGAGGTCCGCGAGGCGGTCGATGCGCTTCTTGATCTCGGTGAAGTTGGAGATGGTACCACCGAGCCAGCGGCCTGCGACATACGGAGCGCCGATGCGGCGCGCGGTATCGCGGACGATATCGGATACCTCGCGCTTGCCGCCTACGAAGAGGACGGTCTTGCCGTCGCGCGCCAGAGCCGCGATCGCACCCTTAGCGGCTGCAAACTGCTCGTCGGTCTTCTTAAGATCGAAGATCTCGACGCGGGACTTCGTGCCGATAATAAAAGGCTTCATGGAAGGGTGCCGGCGGCTCTTCAGCTGGGCAAAGTGCGCGCCCGTCGCGAAAAGACGGTCAACACCAACACCGGCCATTTCTGGTATGGTCATATTGAGTAGTAAGGTATCACGGCCCTAAAAATCTAGCAATTCCCTGCCTTAGTCTGTCTCCTCGGCAGGCCCTACCCCGCCCTCGGCTGCCCGCTCCTTGAGGGTCTCGACGATGTCATCAAGGCCCCCGGCAAGGATCTTAGGCAGGTTGTGCCAGGACTCCTTGAGGCGGTGGTCGGTGACCCGGTCCTGGAGGAAATTGTAGGTTCGAATCTTCTCCGAGCGGTCGCCGGTGCCAATCTGTCCTGCCCGAAGGTCCGAGTGCTTCTTGGCTTCCTCCTCCTCTGCCATGCTCTCAAGCTTGGCGGTCAGGATCTGCATGGCCTTCTCGCGGTTCCCAAGCTGACTGCGCTCTGAGGAGGACCTGACGTCAATGCCGGTCGGCTTGTGGATGAGGCGCACCGCAGTCTCCACCTTGTTCACGTTCTGGCCGCCTGCGCCTCCCGAGCGGGTGAACTCCATCTCGATATCGGCCGGGTTTATCTCGACCGTAGGCTTCTGGCGAATCGGTAGCGCAGCGACCGAGGCGGTCGAGGTATGGATGCGGCCGGACTTCTCGGTAAGCGGGACACGCTGCACCCGGTGCACGCCCGTCTCATACCGCAGCGCGTCATAGGCGTCGGTACCCTGCATCTCAAGCGTCATGTCATCGATGACGCGGACCTTCCAACCCTTCGCTTCCGCATACCTGCTGTACATGTCCTTGAGCTCCCCTGCAAACAGGGACGCTTCGTCCCCGCCTGCGCCTGCCCTAAACTCAAGGACGATGGCATGGGGCTTTGCGGCCTCTTCCTTGTCCTTCTCGAGGATGCGCTCTATCTCCTTCAGGATCTCTCCCTTTCTGTCCTCAATCCGCTTCACGTCCTCCTCAGCCATCTGGAGAAGCTCCGCATCCCCTGCCGCAGCCAAGACCGCCTCATCCGCCTCAGCGGTGAGCCGTTCGTACTCTTCCGCAAGGTATGCGGTCGAGAAGTTCTTCTTGAATTCAGGGGAATACTCCATAAGGCAATGATAGCGCGAACCCGCCTCCCTCAAGGAGGCGGGTTCTGTGCACGCACGTTACTTACGCTTTAGGGCGCGCTGCTTGAAGCGCTCGACGCGGCCGGTCTTATCGAGGGTTCGGTCCTCGCCCGTGTAGAACGGGTGGGACTTGCTCGAGATCTCGACGATCACCTTCGGGTATTCCTTGCCCTCGAAGGTGCCCGTCTCCGTAGTGCGGATGGTGGAACCCAAAAGGAAAGCGTGCCCCGAGGCGATGTCCTCGAAGATGACCTGGCGGTAGTCTGCCGGATGGATGTCTGTCTTCATCGCCGGAAACTGTACCATACGGAAAAACCCCGTGCAAACACGGGGTTTTTCCTAGCGCCCACGGATTCTCTAGAACTCTTCGAATCCTGGAATGACGTTCACAATAACCGAGTCTGTGATGGCACCACTGTCACAGGAGATCGTGTAGGTGCTCTGACCGGTCACCGTGACTGTCTCTGTCCCGCCCGGCACGGTACAGCTCGACGCGGTTGTCGTGGTGATAGTGCCGCCAGGTCCGCTGATGGTGCAGCTCGTGTAGACACCAGACGCTTCCCATTCGAGGGTAACCTGGTCGCCGCTATTGACTCGCTCTGCGGAGGCTTCAATCGATGCCGTTCGCGGCCCAGGACACGCCGACACCGAGACATTCGGACATGAGGCGTATGAGGTGTTTGCCCTCTTTACCCGCATGTCGTACAAGCCCTCGGCACTGAAGGTGCGCTTTGCCGTTACGGCGGTGCCGTAGGAGCCGCCCTGTGTGCTGTTCCAGGTATACGATCCGGTTGCAGCACTGTTTGGGTGCGCCGTGTACGTCACTTCCTGTCCGGGAAGGACGGTCGTATCATCGACCGTACAGGTAACAGACGGAGGATCGGTGACAGTGACCGTAGCCGAAGCGGTTGCTGACTGGGCAGGACTGGAGCCTGATCCACCAACGCATTCGTACAGTGTCGTATTGATGTTACAGCCATTTGCAACGTTTCTCTTACACATGCCGCTGCCGGTACATGACTTGCCCTGCGGGCTTACTGGACAATTTGGAAGCGATGAGTATGCCTTGTTCATGTCCGTCAGTGGACAAGCAAAGTCGCTTATATCGGTGCCATAGAACTGCCACGTACCTGGTGTGCCTCCGCCAGAACCCGGCGCAGAACATACGAGCGTGTACGTCGTCGTGTTCTCAGGAGATACCGAACGCGTACCTCCGGTAGCAACACTGCCGATACTCTCGTTCAGGGTACAGGAGCTTGCGTTGGTTGAACTCCAGGTGAGGGTCGAGGATGAGCCCCTCGTTATGCTGGACGGATTAGCGGTAAGCGTCGCGGTAGGTGTTTGTCCAACGACGTCCATGGTGCAGGTCGCGACAGCAGAGCCGCCGGTGTTGGAGGTAATGGTGACCTGTCCGGACTTGGTCCCGGTCGTTGCGTATGCCTTGGAGACATTCTGTGTCGTCCCGCTCAGCCCGTCCGTTCCCGACCAGGAATAGGTGTAGGAAGAGGAGGTTGAGCTGCTCGAGGAGGTACAGGTGTACGGGGTGACGCTGCCGTAGTAGGCGTGCGCGTTAGGCTGCTCTTCCCCATCTGTAAACTCCTGACCGTCACAGCCGTTGCTGTGCCTACATCGCTGCCCCTGCACAGTACACGCTGTTCCTTGCATGACGTCCTCGGGACAGGTCCTATTGAGAGACGCGTAGTTCTGCCCGCCTGAACAGATCTTCGTAACGAACGATGCGCCCTGCTTCCAGGTAAGCGAAGTGCTGGTAGAGAACCCTCCCACGGAGGTCGCGGAGGACCAGTGCACGGTCTCTCCCACCTGAGCGACGTCAGGACCGACCGAACAGTATGCAGTCATCGGCTCCGGCGGCACGGTCACATTTACCGTAGCTGAGTCTGAGACCACCCCCTGGCTCGACTGGCAGGTGATGGTGTAGGTGGTGGTGTTCTGAGGCATCACGGAAGCCGAGCCTGTGGTGTTCGGTGTCGGGTTTCCTACGCTATTGTTGATGGAGCAGGAGTCCACATCGAAAGAGCTCCAACGAAGCACCGATGCGTGCCCGCGCTCAATGGTCCCCGGCGTTGCAGTGATACTGACGGCCGGATCGCTATCTCCACCCGTGCCTCCTCCCACATCACAGTCATATTCACCGGGCCTGACCACGTTCATTTCGGTCTGCGTTATGTAGCCGTAACACACGGAGAACCCTCCTCCGTAGCTGACGAGTTCGCCATGACACGTGTAGGTCACCCCTCCACTACTTGAAGGCATGGAGCATGACTGCGCGTATGTCTGAGAGACACCTATCGAGAACGCAGCGACGAGTACGAACGCTAACGAGAGTGCGATGTTTCGGAACGTGGTCATAGTGAAGGTCATAGGCTAGCGGACGAAGCGGTTAGCAAGCTCGGTCGGGAACGTGTACTTCTTGGTCTCCGTTCCGGCCTCGGTCAGGTCGATTTTCCATACCGTACCGCTCCCCCGCGTGATGTTGTCGATGCCATACGCTGCCTTCCCTGCGAAGATGACATCGATGTACCGGTTGGTAGGAGTTACTAGCGGGTCGATACCTAGCGGCATGTCAGCCGTGGCGCGGTAGATGCTATAGAACGCGTACTGACGCGTTGCGGTGTCCTTGAGCGCGATGTGTGCGCCATCCGCGGATACCTTTGCCGCGAAGTCTATCGAGTCACCGAACTCGAATGGCGTTATGAATCCTGAGAAGTTTGTGAGGTCGGTAAGCGCCGTTACCACCACGCCGTCACGCGAGGTGTAGAGAAGGTACGACACTCCATCCCGAACGAAGAATTCCGGATCGAAGCCAGAGCCGAGCTCGACATCGCGTCCTGTCGAGACGTTGACCAGATGGACGGTCCAGGAGGAGAGCGCAGGCGCGAATCCCGCTGCCCCGTCTGTGCGTGCAGCGTACGCAAGGAGCGCACCGTCAGCTGACACCGCAAGCGATGCCTTTGCAGCCGGTCCGGTCGCAAGCAGCTTCGGCTCTCCGCCAAGCTGCCATACTTCCTGAGCGCCGGATTCTGCCGAGCGCGCGATGACCGCTTCGATATTTCCTCCAGCGGTGTAGTCGCCGATAGTTCCGGATATACCGGCAATCTCCTTGTCGGCAAGACCCGTGAGGCCGAAGCTCCTCGGCACTATGGACTCAAAGCTGCGGTCAGCGACCATGATTCCGCGGAGCTCTCCCTGAGCGCGCATACGATCTAGGAGGGTAAAGCCATCGATACGAATAAGGAGAAGCGCTGCAATAATGCCAGCGACCGCGAGCACGACAGCGATGATAATTGCGGTACGGACTGGAAACGGCTTCTTAGGTTCTGAAACGGGACCCTGGGTTACAGGGGTTGTGACGGGTTCATCCATATAAGTAAATATATAGTGCTCCCGATAGGCGCTACTTCGTATGTGGGGATAGAGGCGCTCTAGCTGCCGTCCAGTGTATTGATGTCGGCCTGGAACCTATCGGCCTTCCCCATCACGCTGTTTGCGTATGTTTGGCCTGCCGTAGCCCAGTTACCTCCTGCGTAATACCTCGCGGCCGCCTGGTGTTCTGCCTGGCGAGAACCGCCTGCGGCGCCCACATCTGAAAGGAAGAGGCCTGTAGCGACGATGGCGTGCAGGGAGTTCCAAGGATCAGATGCAGCCACGCCGAGCGCGCTCTTTATCTTCCCTTCGTACATCGCCCAGGTCGAGGGGATGAACTGCGTCGGACCCATCGCGCCACCGTAGCCGCCTGGCTGCGGACAGGAAACCGGTGTGGTGGACCAGTCGCGGCCGAGTGCGTTCATGATGCGTTCGAACGGCACCGTATCGCGCGGCACCTTCATGATCCCTGAGAACGGCGTACCGGTATTCTTTCCCTTTCCGTCTCCGGTCGTGAGGTTGGTCACCAGACACTGGCCGACATTCCTTCCGAGATCGGACTCCTGCGATAGGATGGCGAGGATGAGCGCAGGACGCACACCTGTGATGCGGGACGCGGTCTTCGCATGCTCGACGGCAGTGCCGAACGGAATGGCGCCTCCTCCACCGGCAAGCGCGAACAGCTCCGCACGGATCTGCGCGGCAGTGCGCTCGTGCTGCTGCTTGATGGCTTGGTATGCAGCCTCCTGTCCTTTGGTCTGCGCAAGGAGCCGCTGCTTGGCTGCTTCCTGCTCCTCCACCTTGCGCTGCTCCGATACCTTGAGAAGCCGGAGCTTTTCCTGTTGGGTGCGCTGGGTCTCGAGCTGATCCTTCTCCTTTGCGGTCGACTCGCGGGTCGAGACAAGTCGCTTTGAGGATGCGTCGATAGCGGAGTTTATCGCGGCGTACGAATCAAGGTCTCCGAAGAACTCGGAGACGTCCTTTGCAGAAAAGGCCACCTCGACGAGAGAGTAGTCGTCATACTCGCGCGTCTTGCGGATGACTTCCGCCAGAGCCTCCTTCTGTGTGCCGAGCTGCTCGGTGAGCGTATTGATCGTCTTCGAGTGGATCGTGATGTTGCTTGCGAGTGCCTGGATCGCGATATCGGTCGCCTGCACCTGCAGCTTCGCCTTCCGGATCTCTCCGTCGAGGATGTCGATATCGCGCTGCAAGGACGCTCCTTCGCCCTGGAGCTTCGTGATGACCTGGCTGGTCGCGGCGATCTGGGATTCGACTTCGTTCAGCTGCCGTTGGAGTTCCGCGCGGCGCTGTGCGGTCGGGTCGGCGCTCTGCGCAAGGAGAAGCGACGGGGCGACAGCCGCGAGGATTCCTACGACGAGTGCAGCAAGAATGAACTTAGATCCCATACAGACCGCTAGTATACCAAAAGGCGGTCCCCTCTGGGAACCGCCTTTTGTGAAGCGTTCACGTTACGCTGCGTCTTCCTCTTCCTTGCCCTTCTTCTCTACCTCGATAGCGTCCATATCTGGAGCTGCGGAAGCGTCCTCCTCGGGCTCGGTCTCCACCTCCTGTGCGAGTATGACGACCTCCTCGGGATCGACGTGCGTGACCACGCCCTTCGGAAGGATGAGGTCCTTCACGTGGATCTGGTCGCCGATGGCGCCTAGCACGGAGATATCCACCTCGATCTCCTGTGGGAGGTTTGCCGGGTCAGCCTCGACGGTGAGCTCATGGAGCACCTTCACGAGGTTGCCGCCGGTCTTGACCGCCATGGACTCGCCTACGAAGGAGAGCGGTACGGCTACCTCGACCTTTGCACCCTTCTCGATGGCGTAGAGGTCCGCATGGCGGGGCTGGCCTGAGACGGGGTCGCGGTCGATATCATGAATGAGGACCTGTACGGGCTTTGCGAGGCCTTCAAGGTCGATGACGACGGACTCGCCGCTATCGCGGAGAATCTTAGCGAAATCCGCTACCGGGAAGGAGACGGAGGTCGCCTCCTGCTTCGGGCCGTATACGACGGCAGGCATAAGGCCGTCCTTCGCTAGAAGCGAGGAGGACTTCCCGATTTCAGTGCGGGGGGTGACGGTTAGGTGTGGCATGCCGGAAGTATACGGATTTGGGGCCATTCCGCAACCTACATCTCGTCCGAGCACCACCCGTGCGACGGCACGCCATCGGTGATCCAGCAGCCCGAGTCCGTCACATTGGCCTGATGCTTAACGTTGCACCAGCTTGAGCTTTTCTCACTCAAAATAAGTATGGAGAATCGCTGCCCGTCACTCGGCCTACAGTATCTATAAGGATATGTGCCGGTTATGCCATGCTGGGGGTCTTCCGGCATGGCGGGCATGAACGAAGCCAGGTCGTCCGCGATAGCCGTAAAGCAGTATGAGGTGGAGCATCCGCCATATCCTGTAGCGCTTACATGAGCGGGATACTCCCCGTGCTCAGAATAGTAAAGCTGAAGCGCTTGGGTTACCTGATGCACGTCCTGGAGCCTACGCGCATCCCGGGCCTTGCCACGCGCGCTATTTAAGGACACGAGCACGGTCGCCGAGAGGATGCCGATGATAGCGATGACGATAAGGAGCTCGATGAGGGTAAAACCTTTAGTGCGGCTGATTTATGACATAGCCGCTTAGCAGTTAGTGTAGCCATCCCATACGGTTCCTGCATCGCCGCCCGTGTAGCGGCACCACGATACGCTATCGGTTTCGTAATTCACGAGCATTTCGTACCCTGCCTCGCCAGGAACATCCGAGCGATATCGGTAGCCGGTGCTACCGGTTCCGTTGGTCGGATCTACAGGAATTGAGGGCATGTATTCAGGCACGAGCGAGGAGGCGATCTCTCCGAGCCGCGTATTAGCGCCATCGACCGGATAGGAGCCGTTATCGAAATAGTACATCTCAAGCGCTGTACGAACCTGATTCATATCGGTCTGTCGTCGTGCATCCCGAGCCTTGCCACGCGCGCTATTTAAGGACACGAGCACGGTCGCCGAGAGAATACCAATGATGGCGATGACGATGAGGAGCTCGATCAAGGTGAAGCCTCTACGCACTGGTTCCATACATCCACCCTACCCGATATGGCGGAGATGGAAACCTCACCTATCCACACGCGCTAGCTAAGCGCGTCAGTGACCTTCTGCAAACGTTCAGCGTATGCGGCTCGGGCAGCGTCCAGGTTCTCGTCCTTCCCACCCCACGCTACGAGTGCCTCCTCCTGCAGAGCTCGCGCATAGGAGAAGGTAAGGGGCCAGGGCGCATGCACTTCGCGCGCCTTTGCGGTAATCGCCCGCAGGTTCTCGGTCGCTTGATCAGGAGTCTGGCCTCCTGAAAGGAACACGATCCCGGGCACGGACGATGGCACGGTTTCGATAAGCGCGCCGACCGTATCCTCTGCGACCTCTTCCGGTGTGTCTTCCCTGCCGCTCTCGCTTCCGGAGACCGCCATCGCGGTCTTAAGAATGACGCCGGAGAAGTCGACCGCATGGTCCTGGAGCGTCGCCATGAGCGTCTCGAGGGTACGGACCAACACCTCGCGCGCACGGACCCTGCTATGGGGGCCTTCGAGCAACACCTCAGGCTCAAGGATGGGCACCATGCCCGCTTCCTGCACGAGGCGCGCGTACTCAGCAAGACGCTTCGCGTTCTCAAGGAGCGCCGTATTGGTTGGAAGCCTGTCGCCATCAATCCGTACGACCGCCCGCCACTTGGTGAACCCTGTGCCGTGTGTCTGCCGGAACGCCGCAAGCCGCTCGGGCAGACCAATGAGGCCGTTGGTGATGAGCTCATCGGCGCTACCAGGGAATGGTTCGGTGCCCGTATCCACCTTGATGCCTGGAATGATGCCGCGGGCTGCGAGCGACTGAGGGAATGGGACGCCGTTATCGCCTGACTGCGTGAGGGTCTCCTCGTAGAGGATGACGCCCGAGAGGCACGACTCTATGCCCGGCGTGTTCAAGAAGAGGTCGCGATACTTCCTGCGCATCTCTACCGACGGCTCGATGCCGTATAGCTTGAGGCGCTTGTCAGCGCTCATGTTGCTTTCGTCTGCTGCCAAGAGGCCCTTACCGGGCGCGACCATTCTTCGGGCGATGTGTGCAAGATCAACCATTACGGGGAGTGTATCACGCGCACGATATGCACATGCTACACTTCTGCCATGCAAAACCTCGATTTTCTTGCGATCGGCGATACCGTCGTCGACGATTTCATACTATTGAAAGACGCCAAGGTGCACTGTGACGTCGACACGGACGCCTGCACCATATCCATGCGCTGGGGCGACAAGATCCCGTTCGTCTCCTCCACCATCGTCGCGGGCGTAGGCAACTCAGCAAACGCGGCAGTCTCGGCAGCAAGGCTTGGCCTTAATGCGGCGCTTATGGCGACCGTAGGCAACGACCGGGATGGCGACGCCGTTATGGAGCACTTTGAAAAGGAAGGGCTCTCGACCGAGCACATCACCCGCGCCGAGGGAAAGTCCACCAACCATCACTACGTGCTTTCCTACGAGAGCGAGCGCACCATACTCGTGAAGCCCGAACCCTACGACTACGTCTTCCCTATGGACCTTCCGGCACCGAAGACCGTCTACCTTTCCTCGCTCGGCGAGGCAGGCGCGCAGTACTACGCCGACATGGCCGAGTACCTGAACCGACATCCTGAGGTCTTCCTCACCTTCCAGCCCGGCACTTTCCAGATGAACATGGGCACTGAGGCGCTCGCACCTATATATAGGAGGGCGAACCTGCTGGTCGTTAACAAGGAGGAAGCGGAACGCATCCTTAAGCTCCCCACGGGTCAGTCGCTTGATGCGCTCTTTGCGGGCTTGCATGCGCTTGGACCAAAGCACGTGATCATCACCGACGGACGCAAGGGCGCGAACGCATCCGATGGCGAGAGCCGCTTCCACGTCCCTATGTATCCTGACGATCGCGCGCCGTTCGAGCGCACCGGCGCGGGCGACGCGTTCGCCTCGACTGTGACTGCGGCGCTGACACTCGGCAAGTCCTTTGCTGAGGCGCTCCTATGGGGTCCGATCAACTCCATGTCGGTCGTGCAGGAGGTTGGCGCGCAAGCAGGCCTCCTCTCGCGCGAGAAGCTCGAGGAATACCTCGCCAAGGCTCCTACCGAGTACGCGGTGTCCTCTCTCTAGCAAAAACGGCCCCGATGGGGCCATTTTGCTATTCCTTGCCGAGCATCCTGCGTGCGGCTCCTGCGATAGAGGGCGCATCGAGCTTGTAGTGTGCGATAAGCTCATCCGGCTCTCCAGACTGGCCAAACTCGTCATGGATGCCCATGCGCGTGACAGGTACCGGGTGCTTCTCGGACAGACATTCGGCGATAGCGCTCCCAAAACCGCCTGCAATCTGATGCTCCTCTACGGTGATGACGCGGCCGGCCTTGGTTGCGGCAGCGACAACTGCGTCCACATCTAGCGGCTTTACCGTAGGTACAGAAAGCACGATGGAGCCGATACCATCTGCGTCTAAGGACCGCGCGGCCAGAAGCGCGTTATATGCCATGCTGCCGGTCGCCATGATCGCTACCTTCGGCCTCTCGCTCTCCCAGAGCACGTTCGCCTTCCCAATCTCAAACGGCGTCTCGCTCGTGGTGTATACCGGCACCCCCGAGCGACCGAACCGTATGTATACCGGCAGCGGTGTCTTCGCAGCTGCTACTACTGCCTTCCTCGCCTCCTCCGCATCAGACGGCACGATGACCGTCATATTAGGAAGCATGCGCATGAGACCCACATCCTCAAGCATCTGGTGCGTCGCACCATCGGGACCCACTGAGACGCCCGCGTGCATGCCTGCGATCTTTACCGGCATCTGATTAAGCGCTGCAGTCGTACGGATCTGCTCGTAGTTACGCCCCGGGCTGAATGCCGCATAGCTTGCGATGAACGGCACCTTGCCGGCAGCCGCAAACCCGGCAGCGAGCGCAGCGAGATTCTGCTCCGCGACGCCCACCTCGATGAACCGCTTCGGGAACTCCTTCTGGAACCATTCCGCACGTGTACTTTCGGCAAGATCGGCGCACAGGACGACCACGTTCTCGTTCTCTTTCCCCGCCTCGACCGTACCGTTTCCGAACCCGTCACGAGTAGGTTTCTTCTCGAGCTTCGGATCAAACACGTTCTCAGCGAGCTTCAGGTTCTTATTAAGCATATTCATTCGGTACCTTACCACCCATAGAGCGTATAACCTTCAAAAACTCATCTGCCTCCTCCTTTGAGGGCGGCTTGCCGTGCCACTTGTAGTCGTGCTCGATCTCAGGCACACCCTTTCCAGGAATGGTGTGCGCAATGACGAGGGTCGGCTTCTCGACGATTGCCCTCGCATGATCGACCGCATCGATGATCTCCTCCATGTTATGGCCATCCACTTCGATGACGTGCCAGTTGAACGCGCGGTACTTATCCGCAAGAGGTTCAAGAGGCATGATGTCCTCGGTCATGCCGTCTATCTGGATATTGTTGCGATCAATGAACGCGGTGAGGTTATGGAGCTTATACTTCCCTGCCCAGAGCGCGGCCTCCCAGATGTTGCCTGCGTTCTGCTCGCCATCAGACATGAGGCAGTACACGCGGCTCTTCTTTCCGTCCATTTTGAACGCGTACGCCATACCAGCCGCCTGCGAAAGGCCCGATCCCAGGGGGCCTGAGGTAGTCTCAAGACCTGGAAGCGTGATGCGTTCGGGGTGTCCCTGAAGGCGCGAGCCGAACTTGCGGAGCGTGAGGCACTCCTCTATAGGGAAATACCCGGCGTGCGCCATGACGCTGTAGCGCACTGGTGCGATATGGCCGTTTGAGAGTATGAGGCGGTCGCGCTCTTCCCAATCAGGATTCTTCGGGTCGTGCTTCAGGATATGGAAATAGAACGCGGTGAAGATGTCCGTCATCCCAAGGGGACCGGCCGTGTGGCCTGAGCCTGCGGCGACGAGCATCTCGATGATGGTCGCCCGCACGTCGCGCGCCTTCTCTTCCAAGTGCTTGATATCGGTGTCGGTAAGAGCCATTACTGACAAGATAACACGTCGCCTACATGCAGATGTATCCGGGCGTATATACCGCGAAGGTCTTCTGCGGCGTACCGCACCCGGAGCCGAACCGCGCTCCCGGTTCTCCAGGCGCGAGCGTCTTCGTTTCAAGAGTGGCGTGCGACATGAACTTGTAGTCGGTGCCGTTGGATGTATAGAGGTAGCAATAGTTAGACGCCGCAGGCTTTGGGTCCTCAGGGATCGTAGGTATGTACTCAGGTGCAAGGCCGGGTATCGCGTCGTTCGAGTCTGCAGGGCCAGTATAGCAGCCTTCCGTGGTTCCTTTCCAGCCAGAGACCACCGGGTATGCCCCATGGTCGAGGTAGTACAGCTCAAGCGCTTTACGTACTTCCTGAATATCCGAGATTCTCCTCGCATCTCGTGCCTTGGCGCGGGCCGTATTCAAGGATACAAGCACAGTCGCAGAAAGTATGCCGATGATGGCGATGACGATGAGGAGTTCGATGAGCGTGAAGCCTCGAGAGTGCCGACTAATCATAGTCATACCCTATCACGCGTGCCTAGCGTTCGTGGACAAGGTCAAGATAGCGCTTAAGCTGCTCCTTCAGATCACGGGCTCTCCAGAGATCTGAGCCTATAACGAGCCGGTCCACGCCCGCGTCTAGAAGTAGTGGAGCGGTCTCAAGCGATACCGCGCCGTCTACCTGTATCGTCAGGTTCGGATACTTATTCCTGAACGCGCGCACCTTCTCCAGAACCCTCGGGTCAAATGGCTGTCCCTGCTTGCCGATTGAAGCGATACCCATGAACTGCACGTAGTCGGCCTTGTCGACATGCGGCTCGAGCTGCGATAGGTCGCTGTCGTTATTTATGGAAAGCCCCAGCGAAAGGAGTCCTGGCGCGAAGTCCTTCGAGTGCCCGTACCGCACCTCAAGCTCGTTTATGATCTCCGGAAGATGCTCGGTGCTCTCCGCATGTATCACAAGTCGCTGGGCACCCGCGGCGATCCAGAGCCCTGTCACCTCCTCCACATCCTCCACCATGAGGTCTATCTCGTAGCGGATGCTTCCTAGGTACGGGAGCACCTCGCCGTCCTCAAGACGCTCGGCGAGCTCGCCGTTGCCGTTCACGTACGGCCAGGTCGCAGGACCAGCGAACTTGCCGTCCACGATATCCACCTGGACGCTATCAACGAGACCATTCAAGAGCGCGAGCTTGCCTTCAAGGTCTTCGCGCGAGGTCGGAAGGATTGCGGGTACGATGACCCCCATATCTCCTTACTATACCACTAGAACTTCGTTATACGGCGGATATGCCGCTCTTCCTGGGAAAATGGCGTATCTAGAAATACGCGCACGGCGGCTACCGCTTCTTCAAGCGATACGAAGCGCGCGCCAAGCGAGAGCACGTTCGCATCGTTATGCATGCGTGCGATCCGCACGATATCGTATACGTCGCCTGGATGCGTGCCTTCAGACTCAAGCTCGCCAAGAGGCGCGCGCGGTCCGTAGAAGGTAGCTGCACGGACGCCGCGCACCCTGTTAGCTGCCATCGCCTCCCCATGCCCACTTCCACCGATAACGATGCCTCTGGCGCCTTGTTCTGCGGCCACGCGTTCAGCACACGGAGTGACAAAGTCCGGGTAGTCATCCCCAGGCGTCACCTGCTCGGCTCCCAGGTCGACCGCCTCGTACCCTAGGCCCTTGATCGACTCGATAAGCGAGCGCTTAAGCGCTACTCCCGTATGGTCTGCTGCAAGGTAGATGGTCATGGCTCTTTGGTTATGTGCTGGTATACCGTGCTTGATACTTCACGTATCACGCCTGAGAGCGCAGCGATATCACTGCCCCGCGTCATGACACAGAGCGAGTACGGACGCTTCGGAGCGTACACGATGCCGCAATCGTGCAGCTGGTACTCGCTCGAGCCCTCGTAGTTGCGCTCGCCGAACTTGTTCGCGACTGGTACGCCCGCAGGCACGCCCGCGGCGATGCCTTTATCAAAATCCGTCTGCGTAAGGAGAGTGAGCGCGCGCTCGGAGTTCTCAGGCGTAAGATAGGTCGCGTTATAGAGGATGCGGAAGAAGGTGGCATAGTCGCGAACGCGCATCTCGTAGTCTTGTCCTGCCGTAGGAGGTTTCAATGCAAACTCCGAGTAGACCTCGCTGACCAAATCGGTACCGATGAAGCCGTAGAGAAGGAACGCAGAATCGTTATCGGACTCTATGATCATGCGGCGCAGCAGCTCGTCAGCGGCGTAGCGTTCGCCAACCACAAGCGGGTGCGCGACCCCCACGTTCTGTACCGCAGATGATACGCGGCGCTCATAGACTATTTCCGTACTTCCTGCACCAGGATGCTGCTCGAGATACTTAAGGTACGAGATCATCATAGGCACCTTAAGAAGGCTTCCAGGCACGAAGCGGGCGTCCTCATTAATACCGAACCACGGTCCGTTAGTCAGGTCGCGGAAATATACGGAAGCGGTACTGAGCGTCCCGTCCGCCTCATGGCGCTCGAGGATATCTTGTACGTCCGCTTCCGCGGCACGCACCTCGCGCGGCAAAAGCGTTTCGGTTTCGCTACACGAGAGGAGCGGACTCACGAACATGTACTCCCCCGTGTCTCGGAGCTCTTTCGTATCTCCGAACGGAGCGTCGCCAGGAAGCTTCGCTATGCCAAACCCTCCAAGAGCGCCCAGTACGGCTACGGCAAGGAGGACACTCCACTGTTTGGCATCCTGAGGCATACGCTAGCTCCCTGCCTTGACGGCATGGCGCACGAGCGATTCGGTATATCCCATCTCGTTGTCATACCACGCCATGACCTTCACGAGCCTTGGGCCCACCACCCGTGTCATGGAGAGTTCCGCGATAGATGCGTAGGGCTCGCCTACGATATCGGAAGAGACCAGCGGGTCATCGCTTGCGCGGAAGACCCCTTCCCATCTAGGGTCGCTGTTCGCTTTTCGAAGAAGCTCGTTCACCTCTTGTGCGGTCGTGTCACGCTTAGCGATGAAGGTGATGTCGGCGATGGATCCTGCTGGGACCGGGACGCGGAGCGAGACGCCGTCAAACCTGCCGTCGAGGTTCTCGTATGCTTTGCCTACGGCTATCGCAGCTCCAGTTGAGGATGGCACAATATTCTGCGCTGCCGCGCGGCCTCGCCTCAGGTCGCTTCCCTTCACGGGACTGTCGACGATGGACTGTGTCGCGGTGTACGCATGCGTGGTGGAGAGAACGGCATACTCGATACCGATCGCCTCATCGAGGATCGCGATCACGGGAGAGGAGGCATTGGTCGTACAAGACGCGTTCGAGGATACCTGGCAGGTGTTGAGCTTCTCTTCGTTCACGCCCATGAGCACTGTTGCGCCGTTCTCGCCTTTGGCGGGCGCGGAGATGACGACGCGCTTTGCTCCTGCCGCTACGTGCGCCTGCGCTTTCTCGAAATCATCGAATACACCTGTAGATTCGATGACCACGTCCACATTAAGCTCCTTCCACGGAAGCGCGGAGGGGTCCTTCTCGGAAATGAACCGTACCAGCTTTCCGTTGATGACCAGGCTGCCCTCGTCTATGGCGACCGAGAACGGCGCGCGACCATACACGGTGTCGTACTTCAGAAGATATGCCAGGTTCTCCAGAGAACCGAGGTCGTTCACGGCAACGATCTCTACGTCCGGACGGTTCCAGCTGCGACGGATAAACGCGCGGCCGATGCGGCCGAACCCATTGATAGCGATGCGTACAGGTGTCATATAGCTCGATTTTATCACGCTCCCCTATTGAATAATCACCCTTCCGCCCACGATCTGCACCTTCCCGCCAAGCACCTTCACCTTCGCTTGGGACGAGCTGCCGGTGTCGGTCGATTCGTAGGTAATCACGATAAGACCGCCAGCACCAAAGGCGCCAGAGCCGTCGATGCAGAAATCACAGCCGAAGCCGCCGCCCTGCGCGCCACCACCACCGCCGCCGCCGCCGTAGCTGCCACCCATGCCACCGTCACCTCCTGAGAAGCCCATACCTCCATTACCGCCACCGCCACCGCCGCCGCCAGAGCCATGACCCGGTATAGTGTCGTACTCATAGCCAGGATCGCCTGGACCTCCCCATCCTCCGTCACCAAAAAGCTCTGTTCCGTCTGTACCTGCAAAGCCACCTGCTCCACCTGCGCCGCCGCCGCCCACGCCGCCGTCTAGAAACCCATCGCCCCCCGCTCCATTGGGACCAGCTGCGCCGCCGCCGCTTCTGCTAGAGCTACCACCTCCATCGTACTTCACCGTTCCTACAGATGCGCTTGCGAGCCCTCCGGCACCACCTAATGATCCGTTATCACCCCTATCGGCACACACTGAAGGTGTAGGAGAGCCTGAACACGCGGTGGCGGTGCTGTTGAACACCGTATCGGTCGTCATCGTATAGGAGACGCTTGCGCTTGGTGTAAGGGTGAGATTCGAGATCTTGGCATACGCGCCGCCGCCGCCGCCGGTCCCCGTAGTAAAGCCACCCGCGCCATTCCCTCCTCTGCCTATAGTCTCTATCGTGTTATTGCTTGAGTTCCAATCTGCAGGCACGGTCCAGCTTGTTCCTGAAGTAAGATACACCCGCTTCATGATGCCTGCGTGGAGCGTGCTTGGTGCAAGCGTATACTCGCAAAGCACAAAGAGTAGCGCCATTGCTAGCACGAGCTTCGGATTCTTTCTGACTGTATTTGAGAGATACATATATAGGTCAACTATACGCCTTCAGGTGCGAGCGCAGGAGATGGCTCGGGTTCAGGGGCCGGAGCGGGTTCTGGGGCAGGTTCAGGAGCTGGTGCAGGCTCTGGAGCCGGTTCAGGGGCCGGAGCGGGTTCTGGATTTGGATCGACTGGAGCAGGCGTCTCAGGGACCAGGGTTGGCTCTGGCACAGGGTTCGTGTCTACGACCTCAATAGGCGCTTCAGGTTCTGGAACAGCCTCGGTCGTCGTGGAAGTCTCCGGAGCTGGAGTCGGCTCCGGCTCGAAGACCGGCTCTTCCTCGTCCTCTTCCACCTCCCTATCCGTCTGGACGATGAAGTAGTCGAAGGTGACATCGTCGTCCTGGGCCTTTGAGAGCCGGACCCTGAAGCTGCCGTTCTCCTTATCGTCGATGAACCAGGAGCCCTCAAGCGCGGAAGTGAAGGTGATGAAGACCTTGCTGTTAGGCTCCACGAACTCGTTCTCGATCTCGACGACCGTGTTGCCTGCGAGTATCTCCCCTTCGCCTGCCGAGGAGTTGCCGTCCTCATCGGTCGCGGCGACGAAGCGGATGGCGGCCAGTGTCTGGAACTTCGCGAACCCTTCCTCAAGCACGACACCGAAGCTCTTCAGAGCCGCGACCAGCGTCGAGGTCGAGAAGGTCGGCGTGCCGGTGCCCATCGTGATGCTGCCGCTCTCAAGCTGTGCGAGGCGCTCTTCAAGTGAGTCGAGCCGCTCGGTCATAAGGTCGGTGCGCTTCTTCAGTTCCTGCACGCCTGCAAGTGTGAAGGTTGCGAGTTTGTAGATATCGACACCCTTGCCGTCAGCGGAGAGAACCTCAGCAGGCGCTTCCTCTGCGATAAGGCCGAGACGGAGCGGATTCTTCTTGTTCTCGATCTTGTAGTGGTACTGCGCGATCTGCATGTTCTCGAGCGTCTCGAGCATGCCTGCTGCCTCTTCCTCAGAGACGTACTCGATATCGGTTTTCGCCGCCTTCGTTGAAGTGTTTACGAAGCCGGTCGCGCCGATGTCGCCTATGACCTGGAGCGCGTGGCCTGGGGTCTGCGTGCCCATGCCGATGCGACCGGTCGCGCTATCAATGTAGATATCGGACGGCGCGAGATAGTACTGATTCTCCACGAAAGCCTCGATGGTGCCCTGGCCGCTTCCTGTGTACGTCTCAAGAGCGACGCCGACCGTGTATCCGCTTCGAAGCGCCTTGACCGCGACTCCCGGAGTGGTGGTCGAGAGCATGAGGCGGTCGCCGATCATGATGGGACCATTTGCCGTAGACACCTTTACCGGCACGCGTCCTGAAAGAGCGACCGGGCGCATTGCTGAGAGATCTGCTTCAGGGTCCGCGCCTCCGAGCGTGAGGCCTGGATCGCTCGAAACGATACCGAGCGGGATGGATCCAGGCATCGCGGTCGTAATAGTCATGCCGGTCGAAGTATCGAGCGCGACGATGGTGGATGGCGTGAGATCGAGGTCCGAGGTGACGTAGTTCTCGGCGACGTCGTAGGTGCCGGTCGACGCGGTGCGGTAATAGATGGAGCCTGCAGTCGTGCCACACAGCGCGGTGGAGCCTGAACCGCCAGAGAAACAGGCCGAACCGGTGACGGTGAGCGTCGAGCGCGGTGAGGTCGACCCGATACCCACATTTCCGCTTGCCGTCACGTCGAAGTAGCTCGTACCGGTCGAGGTCGCGACCGAGAAGATGCTTGCCGCGGTATTGAGCGTACTTACCGAGAACACGTTCGAGGATGAGGAGTTCGCGACCGAGAACGCGCCGTCCGTATTCGTACCGGTCGTCACCGTCACCTGGCCGGTCGCGTTGATGTTCATACGAGCGACGCCCGCAGTTGCAAAGCCGAGTGTATCGGTGGTGACGCGATACATACCAATGTTGGTGTCAGAGCTAAAGCTGAAGCCAGGTGCCGAGACGCTGCCGTTAGGACCGCGGGCCGGGACCGTGTACACCATGTCGGTCGCATCGATGTTCCAGCGGAGTGTGCCGTTGGTGACGAAGGCGGGGTTGCCGTCAGCTGCACGGTAGAGACCGGTGTTCGTGTCTCCTGGCCAGGAGAAGGACGGCGCGGTCGTGCCGTCGGAGGCGTTGCCGAGGAACTGGGTGGAGGCAGTGACGCTTCCGGTCACGGAAAGACCGGTGCTCGTGAGATTCATATACTCGGTGCCAGAGGAGGCAGAGGTGCCGCCAACCCTCCAGCGATGCGTGTTCGCAGACCAGCTCGTGAGCGTATTGGACTCGACACCGATACCGTAGGTGGTCGCGAAGAGATAGAGCTTATCCCCTACGGCATCGGCAAAGTCGACTGCGGTACCGCTTCCGAGCTCGATGTTACCCGAACCATCTACCGTAAGGCGTGCGACATTGCCAGTGACAAGCTGCACGTCGCCCGTCGACCACTTATTTGAGATGATGAGCGCATTCTCGGTTGCATCAGTGACCGCCGTACCTTCAGGATCAAGTCCCGCTGAGTTCATCCCGACTACCGCGGTCACCGCGCCACCGTCCTGGGAGAACTTCACGTACGGATTATCAGTCTCGGTCACATTATCGAAATCAGCCTCAAGAAGAAGTCCCGCATTCTTTGCTGACACTACGTGGACAAACTCGTTTGCAGATGAGTTTGATGCACCGGCAGAGAGTCGATATGTCGCGGTGGATGTTCCGATACTGACGTTTCCGCTAGGATGAATGGCGAGCGTCTGTGTTCCATTCGTCGCAAAGCCGAGTGTGCCGTCAGCGGGTGAATAAATACCCGTATTCGTATCACCATTGAATTGCAGGATTGGCTGCGAAAGGCTGTTTACTGAAGAGACGGTAAGCGCGGTCGTGAGTGTCGGCGAGGCGCCTGGCGTAGTTGTGGTTGCAAGGAAGTCGATGACCATGCCTCCGTCCAAATCACTAGCGAATGATTCAAGGGCGCGGCCGACGATCATGGCACCGAACTTTGGGTTAGTGGTTGTGAGGTTCGCGTCGGTCGAGCCGAACTTTATTGCAGGCGTATACTTGTTGGTTGCATTCATGCCATTTGAAGTAAGCGCGATACCGCTCATGCCATTGGTCGCGTCAGCGTCGCCGCTCGTACCGTTCTCAAGCCAGATGACCGGGTCCGAACCGCTTACATGGAGGTCTGCGCCTGGAGCATCAGTGCCGATACCAACCTCCCCTCCGTTCTCGATCGTCATGTATGTACTGACAGAACCATAGTTATCGGCTGTACGCTGGAAGTCGAGGTTCGATCCGTTCGTGGTGATGCGGTAGGATGCTGCACCCGTGGTTCGTGAAAGGTCGAGGAAAGCGTCGTTCGAATCGGTGCTCTCAATACGCAGGCCGGTATCTCCGGTACCGCTTACGAAGAGCTTGGTCGTCGGGCTCGTAGTGCCGATACCGACGTTCCCACTCGTCTTGATAGAGATGGCCTCAGTGGTGCCACCCACTGCGTCAGCCATGACATCGATGGCGAAGCGAGGAGAACCGACGCTATCAGACTTAAGTCCGACCTGGCTCATCCACTGGCCGCCGGTGGTACCGATGGTGAGGCCGCCGTTCTGACTGCTTGCGTAATTGATCGGGCTAATCTTCAGTCCGGTTGCGGTAAGAAGCATGCGCTCGGTGCCACCGGCAGCTGAAGTACCGCCTACCCTCCACCTGAACTGAGAGCCGGACCAGTTAGTAAGCGTAGAGCTTTCGACGCCTATGCCATATGTGTTGCTATAGAGGTACAACTTATCTTCTGCAACATCCGCGAAATCAATCTGGCCACCCGAGCCAATCGTTATGTCACCTGAGATGGTCGGGGTCGTGATGGTCGGACTTGTCGAAAGTACGAGGTTCGTCGTACCGGTCGATCCCGAGACATCGCTTATCGAGGAGACGAGGTTGGCGAGAGTGATCGTACTGACCAGGTTCTTGCTTGCGTCAGTGGCGACGAGGCGGGAGGCGGTGAGTCCCGAGAAGTTTATCGTGCCGGAAGAGGTAATGCCGGTGAGACCGGTGAATGCTCCTGAGGTAACGTCCCAGGTGCTTGAGTTCACGTTGATGGCATCGCCGCCGTCGCCAATGGTGAGGGTACCGGTGGTCGTGAGGGTGCCGGAAATGCTGTTACTACCAATGGTACCACCGGAGATGGTGTGGGCATCAATGATATAAGTGTCGGCGATAACGCCTCCCTGCCAGGTACCATCGGTCACAACGCCGCTGTTGTTTACCGCAAACTGGTCCGCAGAACCGACCGCAAGGCCACCAGCGCCGATACCTCCTCGGCGCGTACCTGCAGAATAGATGTACATACCCTCCCCGATAGCTGATGTGGTACTGCCATGTGTTCCGCGTAGCCAGGCGACGCCATATATAGAGCCGGGAGAATAAGACGCTCCGGAAGCCGTTCCGTGCCACGAACTGTCGATGCTCCAGATGGAAGCACCGAATCCGGTACCCCCGCCGTTCTCGCTGTACTTGCCGTTTATGCCGTACTCCATACCGGCTGAGCTACCCGTGAACTCCTTGGTGCCGGTGAAGATCTGGGCCTGACCGAGGGTCGCAAGCGTCTGGTCTGCAACGATCGCATTCAGCTCGCTGTAGGTATCGATCTCCGTTGACAGGATGACGGAGGAGTCGAGGTAGCTTGAAGAGATCGAGGAGGTTGCGGAGACCACGCCGGAAACCGCCTGAAGAGGGCCTGTCAACGAACCGATAGTAGCGGTACCAGTTAGCGTCAGGTTACCGCCGAGGAGTGTATTTCCGGAGACGGAGAGCTTAGCAGACGGAGACGTAGTACCGATACCGACGTTGCCGCCGTTGCCCTGTAGGACGAGCGAGCGGTTCCAGTTCACCCCAGGCTGCATCGCCTGAATGAAGCCGATATCATTTGTCGCATCAGCGCCCATATGAAGCGCTACATCGGCCGAGGACTCTGCCGACATGATACGGATACCCACGTTTCCTTCACTGTTGTATGCGCCGTCCTTGATGACGGTGAGCTTGCTGGTGGGACTTGTCGCGCCGATGCCGACGTTGCCGGTATCGGTGAGGACCGTGAACCATGGCGAGGAAGAAAGGTTATTGGTGCTTGCGATCGCGAAGTCGTTTCCAACATTAATGCCGGTGAAGATAGATGCGGCCGAGTTCTTGAATTCAAGCGCCGCATTACTTGCTGAAGAGCGCTCAAGGGTCGCCACGGTAGCTGACGAGTTATATACATGGAGTAGCGAGGCCGGCGTGGTGGTGCCAATGCCGACATTGCCCAGATGGTCGATGCTCAAGCGCTCCGTGAGAGTGCCTGCGTTTGCGGTAGAGAACGTGAGCTTGCCGTGCGATTCTGCCGAGCTCGGTCCGTCATTCGCCCAGGTAATGCGAGCGTGATCGAAGGTATCGCCGCCATTGTTGCCGTCGACGACCTTCATCGAGATGTATCCGCCCTGTGCGTCATCATCTGAGATATCGCTTCTTCGATACGTAAGACGCATCATCTCGTTCATGTTTGCGGTGTATGTCTTCTCAAGACTGAGAAGTGCCTGAGGACTCGAGGTGCCGATACCAATCTCACCAGACGACTCGATCCAGAACGTCGGATCAGAGTTAGAGGTGCCGATGAAGTACTCGGTACCATCGCCACGTATGTCAGAATCGGGAGTACCTGCATACCACCGATCAGTACCTGCCGTCTGGTATGCCAGGGCTCCGAGGCGGTCAGTACCTCCGTTGTTGATAACGATATTTGCATTTGCGGTGCTCTCAAGAGACATGGTAGCGCCCGCAACCACGAACGGGCGCTGCGGTGTGGTGGTGCCGATGCCGACGTTGCCGGCACTCGTAATGCGCATCCTTTCGCTGGAATCGGTATATATACGCAGACCTGCAGCGCTCTGCATATAAAGGCCGTCTCCGATGACTGAGTTGAAGTTCGAGTTCGTGAGCCATGCGCCGTTCGCGTCAGATCCTATGTATGCTCCTGCAGTGCCCGCACCATTCGAGAAGCGTGCTGCAGGACCGGTGGAACCTACCACATCGAGCCTGAAGGAAGGCGAGGTGGTGGCTATACCAACATTACCGCTCGACTGTATCTCGACCCTGCTGCTTCCTCCCGTAATGAGGCGTAGAGAGTGTGAGCTTTGGGTACCGATCGCGGCCGCAGAAGACTGTGCCTGCAAGAGCATTTGTGCGCCAGAAGCACGTTCAATAAATACGTCAGCGTTGGCGCCTGATTTATATACGTGGAGGATACCGCTTGGTGAGGTGGTGCCGATACCGATATTTCCCGCTCCGGTTATGGTAAGGCGCTCGGTCGGAGTCGCGCCTGTCAGGATATTTACGCTGCCCTGGGTTGCGGAAGCATCGGCTGCCTTATTCACAATATTGAACGTACGCGTCGTCACATTCGAGGTCTCCATACCCATGTAGTACGAATCGTTGAAATATGCAGTGTAGTGCTTGTTGTTTGCCCAGCTTTGATAGATATTGCCTGCGACCGAGAGCTTTGCTACCGGACTTGTGGAGCCGATACCAACGTTTCCTGAAGGATCAATAACCATCGCGGTATTAGTGATGCCGGAGGAGTAGCTATTGCTCGTACCAAAGTAGAGGTACGAACCGAATGTTGTCTGAAGGTTTGCAATACGCGACTGAGCATTCCCCGGATTGGATCCATTATTGAAGTCAAGGGTTGTGAAGTCATCATTTCCAAGGTTGTTCTGAAGGACCATGGTTCCGTGGCCGGTTCCCGTGAACGCCGTACGCGCATTACTTTCGAGCACATGAAGCTTGGCGTTAGGCGTAGTGGTGCCGATGCCGACGCTGCCTGCCATGAACGCGACTTCCGTGCCGTCCCTAGACATCTGCATCCTCTTTGACCATGCGCCATCAGGGGCGACGTTGCTTGCCATGCCGATGTAGCCGATGTTGTCGGTCCCCATCTCGAAGTAGAGACCGTAGTTATTCGCCTCCTGAAGGACCAAGCGTGCTGCCTGTGCACTGTTTCCTGCTCGAATGATCGCGAGCGTAGATGCTGAGTCTTGGACATGCAGCTTTGCGCCCGGATCAGTTACGCCGATACCGACGTTGCCTGACGCGTTTATGATGGTTAAGAGCGCATCTGAACCCAAGGTTCCTGTACCCCTATCGATTACGAACGAGTTGTTCGTATCGCTGACCCCGAGCGCAAACGTATCGGTAGCGGCACCGGTTCCTGCTCGGAGATTGAGGCGAATATCGCTGTTACTTGCGTCTATGCTCAACCGGCTCGCTGTTCCAACGCGAGAGAACCGCGCAATATCGACACCTGAAGCACCCGCATCGACGTATAGTCCGGTACCTGAACTCGCATATACATCGAGCTTTCCTGCCGGCGAAGTGGTACCGATACCGAAGTATCCAGTCGAACCGTCGATACGTCCCGCCTCGGAGGTGCCACTCGCACCATACCCAAAGATAATGCCGGCGCTTCCTGCGGTCGGCGACGCGTTTGTTGTACCGCGAAGTACCAGCTGACTAGTCGCAGCCGTGCCGCCGCGAATGATAGGCGCAGTAACTGTGCCGGAAAGGGTCGGGCTTGCAGAGAGCACGAGGTTCGTCGTACCGGTCGACCCGGAAACGTCGCTTATGGAGGAGACGAGGTTGGCGAGCGTGATCGTACTGACCAGGTTCTTGCTTGCGTCGGTGGCGACGAGGCGGGAGGCGGTGAGTCCCGCGAGGTTGATGGTTCCAGCAGCGTTGATGCTTCCTGCGGTGAGTGCGCCCGAGACATACGCGTCACCTGAAACTGCAAGCTGCGCAGATGGGCTTGTCGTACCGATACCGAGCCAGCCGCTTGAATCGAAGCGAGCGATCTCGCTTCCACCTGCAGCGAAGCCGATGGTATTGCCGTCTGGGTTGAAGATACCTGTCTGCGGATCGAGGCCCCATGAGTAGCTCGGTGTGCCTGCGCTTCCCATCGGCGCGTTGAACTGTCCGCCTGCGGTGATGGTGCCGGCTGCAGTGAGGTTCGAACCATCGGTAGTGAGGTTTGAACCGGAGGTGATCGAGGTTCCATCGAAGTACGTCACGCCGGTGCTTGTCTGGCTCGTTGCGTTCGTGCCGCCCTGGCTGATACCGAGCGTACCTGAGAAAGAGCTTGCGGTGATGTTGAGGGACGAGGTCGCCATGAGCGCGTATCCGCCTGCTCCGTTACCAACTAGGAGCTGACCGAAGCTCGGGGCCGTCGAGGTGCCGGTACCGCCGTTAGTAACGCCGAGGAAGCCGGTCACGCCGGTAGAGAGTGGGAGTCCCGTCGCATTCGTAAGCGTTACCGCAGACGGCGTGCCTAGGTTCGGCGTCGTGAGGGTTGGGCTGGTCGCGAATACCAGCGCACCGCTTCCCTGCTCGTCCGTAACGGACGCCGCGAGGTTTGCTGAGGAGATGGATGTGGTGAGCTGGCCGCCGGTCGTCGTAGTCACGAGGCGGTTAGCAGTGAGGCCGGAGAACGTGATGGTGCCAGAAGAGGTGATGCCGGTGAGACCCGAGAACGCTCCTGCTGAGACATCCCACGTGCTTGAGTTCACATTTATCGCGTCACCCCCATCGCCGATGGTGAGGGTGCCGAGCGTGGTCCAAGTAGAGCCTGAGGAGATGGAATTCGTGCCGAGGATGCCACCGTTGACGGTTATGGTGTCAGCGACATAGGTATCGGTGAGCGCGGTTCCCTGCCAAGTGCCGCTCGTGATGGTACCAAGCGTGGTAATTGAGGTCTGGCCGGCGTAGGTCGAGGAAAGGCGAAGTACGTTAGAGGAGACTTCAAGGTTGGTGCCGGTGAAGTCAGTGATGGTGTCGCCCCCGACCAGAACACCAGAGGAGAGTGTTGCGAGACCTGAAATCGCCGCAGTGCCAGTTGCGGTTAGGTTGCCGCCTAAGTATGTGTTGCCGGCGACGGAGAGCAAGGCACCTGGGGACGTGGTGCCGATACCGACGTTCCCTCCTGAAGTAATGTTCAGGAGGTCGTTGACGCCATTGGTACCAAACGCAAGCGCATTGAGCGCGTGATCATATTTTATAAGTCCCATCGACTCAGAGTCGGTATTGCCAAGGCGGATAATCGACTTCGCGGTATTTCCGGCAATCACCGAAATGATTGAATCGCTTGCCGTTGCGCCATTACGGACGAAGGAAGCGACTGTCTGCGCTGACGGCGCGAACCCGCCAGAAGAGACTACCTGGAGTAGAGAGCCCGGCGTCGTGGTGCCGATACCGACGTTGCCGGTGGAGTTCTGAATCACCATCTTCGCACTATTGTCATCAACAAACCACAAATTGCCTGAGATGTTTGAGATCTCGAAATCTTCCGCGCCTGCTGAAAGGTTAATCGCCGGATTGTTCGAGCCACTAGTGTAGATGTTGAGCACCGTCTCGGCACCGGCAGGTGAAGACGGCGACGTGGTGCCGATACCGACGCTTCCGTCTGCTGTAATACGCATACGTTCAATTGCGGTAGCTGTGTTTGCAGGTGTCGTAAAGAAGCTGAGATACGCTTCAAAATCATCTGCGTTGAAGTCAGCAGCCGCATATCCGCTAACGCCCGCAGCACGGTATCCGCTTCCTTCCCCAGAACCAAACCACAGCGAGCCAAGCGCAGACGGCAGGACGCCAGTTCCTGCATTTGAAAGGACGATCTCAGCTGCAGCATCGGTTGAAGATGCGATATGAAGTTGCGCCTGCGGACTACTTATCCCAATACCAACATTCCCTGCACTATAGCTCAGGTCTGTTCCACTCTTGGTCCAGTAGTTCAGGAACGCGGGGAGCGTCGTCGAGGACGTGATATATGAGCTGACACGCGCATCCGTGTAGTACAGGTTCGTACCCTCTGCAAGGTCCGTGGTGCTCTTGGTTGCGAGCCATGCGTTTGCGCTCGTCGTGCTGAAGGAGTTGGCGAGGTAGTACGAACCTTCCTGGCCGTCGAAGGTGCCGGTCCAGTCTCCAGTGGCGTTGAGGGTGAGTGCGCCAGAGACGAGCTGGAGGCCGGTGCCGGTGAAGTCGGTGATAGTGTCGCCGGCAACGGCAACGCCTGACGTGAAGGTCTGGAGGTTGGACCACGTATTCGCCGTCGTCGTTCCAAACGCGAGGCTGATGGTGTTCGTGGAGCGCTGCAGCGGATATGTGAACGTGAGCGGGTTCTCGAAGTCGGTGCCTGCGGTAGCGGCAGAGAGGACGCCCGCGGTCGCCTTGACGAGACCGGATAGGGACGCGATGCGGGTCTGGCCCGATACGTAGAGGTTGGTCGATGTGGCGTTCGTGGTGGTCGCGTTCGTCGCGATCAGGTTCGCGAAGTTCGTGGTGCCGGTGAAGGTCGGCGAGTTTGCGCGCACGAAGCCGCCTGAGGTGCCGACTTCGTCCGAGAGGATGGTGGCGAACTCCGCGGAGGTGTCGATGAGGGCGTTGTGCGTGAGGGTGACATCGGAGACGATCGAGTTCAGCTCCGCATACGTATCAATCTCCGTCGAGAGGATGACGGAGGAATCAAGGTACGTAGGCGCGATCGCAGAACCCTGCCAGGTACCTGAGGTGATGGTGCCGACGGTAGCGAGGTTCGCGAGCGTGGTGAGGTTCGGGAGGGTTGTGGTAGCAGCAAGGCGCGTGTCGAAACGGGCGTTGGTCCAGTACAGGTTCGTACCCTCTGCAAGGTCCGTGGTGCTCTTGGTTGCGAGCCATGCGTTTGCGCTCGTCGTGCTGAAGGAGTTGGCGAGGTAGTACGAACCTTCCTGGCCGTCGAAGGTGCCGGTCCAGTTGCCGGTGGCGTCAAGCGAGAATGCGCCCGTGCCAGAGTTATACGAGAGACCCGAACCTGCGGAGAAGAGGCCGCGGATATAGGAGTCGGAAGGACCGTTGAGCGTATTACCGCTCCAGGAGAGGTTCGTGCCTGCGGTGATGCGGTTAGACGGAGTGTTGTAGAAGGTGTTCCAGTTGGAGGTCGAAGCGGAGAGCGGGATCTCGTACCCTGCGGTGAGGGAGAAGGCTCCGGTCGAGTTGTTGTACGTGATGCCGGTGATGGACTCGGAGATAGCTGCACGGGCACGCGCATCCGTGTAGTAGAGGTTCGTGCCCTCGGCAAGCGCGGTGGTCGTAGTACCTGCAAGTGCTGAGGCGAAGCGGCCGAGAGTCCAGTACAGGTTTGAAGAGCCTTCCGTCAGGTTGTCGGTGGTCTTTGTGGAGAGCCAGTAGTTGGTCGATGTAGTCGAGAACGCAGCGTTCTGGTTCTGAGAGAGGAAGTATGCTGCCGAGGTCGTTGAGAAGGAGTTGGCGAGGTAGTAGCTTCCCTCCTGGCCGTCGAAGGTGCCGGTCCAGTCTCCAGTGGCGTTGAGGGTGAGGGCGCCAGAGACGAGCTGGAGGCCGGTGCCGGTGAAGTCGGTGACGCGATCGGAGCCGAGGGTGACCGCAGAAGATGCATAGAGGTTCGTCGTGGTCGCGTTGGTTGTGGTTGAGTTCGTGAATACGGCGGTAGACGGAGTAGATGCTCCGATCGGGGTGTTGTTGACCGAGCCGCCAGAGATAGAGAGTGCATCAGCGACGTAGGTATCGGTGATGGCGGTTCCCTGCCAGGTGCCTCCGGAGAAGGTGCCGCCGGATATGGAACCTGAGAGCGTTGCTCCGGCGATAACAGGAGTGGTCAGGGACGGGCTGGTACCGAAGACAAGCGCTCCAGAACCGGTCTCATTGGTTACCAGTCCTGCAATCTCGGATGACGTATCAATCTCCGTCGAGAGGATGACGGAGGAATCAAGGTACGTAGGCGCGATCGCAGAACCCTGCCAGGTACCTGAGGTGATGGTGCCGACGGTAGCGAGGTTCGCGAGCGTGGTGAGGTTCGG
>Ga0196971_1000331_pt1 | contig 41077 bp, 47 predicted proteins | sample S1v_1013CmetaG_FD_148660 | JGI IMG/M metagenome (GOLD analysis project Ga0196971, IMG submission 148660) | Soil microbial communities from Anza Borrego desert, Southern California, United States - S1+v_10-13C | ecosystem: Environmental > Terrestrial > Soil > Desert | place: USA: California... | reverse complement strand
ACCCGGGCCATTTTGGCGGGGATCACACTGGTGCTGGCCGGACTCGGGTCGTACTGCCTGGTGGCCTCGCCGGTCCGACGGACGGCTGTGGCGACGCTGCTGCTGACGCTGCCCGCCCTGGCCGGATCGGCCCTGCCGGCGGACGCCGCGTCCACGTGCCAGAAGGAGTCCGCCTATTACTGCATCCGGGTGGTCACGGTGGACGAGGGCAGCAGCGCGGGGCCTGTGAAAAAGCTGCGCCTGGACTATTTGACCCACTCCGGCGTCCACCTGAAGAAGCCCCACCGCCTCTGGTACGAGTACGAGCAGGTCGTCGCCTGGATTCTGAAAGCCCGGGGCGGTGCAGACCCCAGAACGCTCTTCCTGGGCGGCGGCGGCTACATACTCCCCCACTGGGTCGAGCGGGAGTTCACCGAATCGACCATCGATGTGGTGGAGGTGGACCCCGCCGTGACGGAGGTGGCCAAGGCGGAGTTCGTGCCCCAGATGCGCCGGGTCACCAGCCTTCACCAGGACGCCCGGCTGGCCCTGCGCCAACTGCCGCCCAAGCAGAAGTACGATGTGATCTTTGCGGATGTTTTCAGCGACCTCTCCGTCCCCTACCACCTGACCACCGTGGAGTTCGCCCGGCTGGTCAAGCCCCGACTGCCAGATACGGGGCTGTACATTGTCAATGTGGTGGACCAGAAGGAGAACGGCCCGCTGGTCGGGGCGCTCGGTGCGACGCTGAAGCAGGTGTTCCCGTACGTCTACCTGGTGCCCGGGACCGACGGGAGCATGGGCCGGGGCCCGCAGATCCTGGTGGCGGCCAAGGAGCCGGTGCCGTGGTCGGAGTGGGACGAGCACTACGCCCGGCCGAAGTTTGACGTCTCTCGCCGGGAGCTGCCGAAGACCGGTCTGGTCCTGACGGATGACTACGTGCCCACCGACAACCTGCTGCTGCCGGTCTTTGCGGAGCGCTGGCGCGACTAATGGCACGGGGCACCCCAAGTGTGGGGTGCCCCGTTCTGTCTCAGCGAATCAGATCCGCCACGCTGTCCAGGACAAAGTCGGGCTGAACAGGCGATCGACTCAGATCCTCCCGCCGGGTAATGCCTGTCAGCACCAGGGCTGTGGCCATTCCGGCCTCTCTCCCCATGCGCATGTCCGTCTCCAGGCGGTCGCCCACCATGATGCAGGCGTCCGCCGGCAGCCCCAGTACCCGGAGCCCTTCGCTGACCGTAATGGGCGACGGTTTCCCGGTAATCAACTCCACCTTCTGGCCGGTGACCCCTTCAATGGCGCCGATCATACCGGCCACGTCGGCAACCTCGCCTCCCGTCACCGGACAGGTCCGGTCAGGGTGCGTGGCAATGAAGCGGGCTCCGTGCCTGATGGCCTGGAGGGCGTCGTCCAGCTTTCGGTACGTGAACTGCCTGTCCCAAGAGACGACCACATACTCGGCAGCCAGCGGGTCTTCCACCAGCCCGATGCCCCGCTGTGTCAGCTCATTGGCCAGCGGTTCTTCGCCGATCAGGTAGACCTTCGTTCCGGGGGCTGTTCGCTCGAGGTAGCGGGCCATGATCATCGACGAGTTCAGCACTTCCTCGTTCCTGGTTGGCATCCCCAACCGGGTCAGTTTCGCGGCATAGGCCGATGCGGGTTCCAGCGGCTTGTTAGACAGAAAGACCACACCGGCCCCTTCCGAGCGGAGAGTGGCCAGTGTTTCGGCCGCGCCCGGAATAGCCTGATCGCTCAGATATAGCGTTCCGTCGAGGTCGAAGACGTACCCGCTGAACCGCCGCATTGGCAATCGCCCTCTTTCAGCTCAGCCGCGATGGTGATGTCGTTCGTGACCACGGAGACATTGTTCTTGTTCACCAGGTGCCGGACCACGTGCAGGCTTCCCTCAGCACAATTCATGCACGCCTGGCAGCGTGCTGTCAAGCAACGCGATCCGCCGAGACGCCTTGTGTATTGACTAGATTTGATCAGCTCTGTCGCTGTCGCGTCGGTGCGGTGGCTGTGGGTTGCCTGCGGTGGTTCATGCATGATATAGTAGATTCTACTAGAACATCTACTAGAGGTGAGCTCGAGTGAAAGGCTCCCCCACCATGGCCGATGTGGCCCGCCTGGCCGGCGTTTCCGTCTCGGCTGTCTCCCTGGTTGTGCGGGGCAAGCCCGGCGTGGGCGATGAGACCAGGGCCCGCGTGCTCGATGCCATGCGAGAACTGGGGTATCAGCCCCTTAAGCCGGCTTCGGGCCCCTCGCAAGTCATCGCATTACTGGTTGAGCGCCTGCCGTTCCCTGAGCTGGCCGACCAGTACTATGCCGAGATTGTGGGCGGCGCCGCCGAGGAGGCCCAGCGGCTGGGCTGCCACCTGGCCCTCCGCGTCTGGGACGACGGCGCCCACGAAGCCGACCTGCTGGCCGACGCCGCCGGTGGCGAACTGGCGGGCATTCTCGTCGGGGGCGGTGTGGTCATGCCCGTATCGTCGCTCCGTGCGCTGCGGGAGACCGGGGTGCCCCTGGTCTTGCTGGACACCGTCGCCGACCTCCCGGGCGTCCACTGCGTGGGTCCTGACAACGTCCATGCCGCCATGCTGGCCACACGGCATCTGCTGGACCTGGGCCACCGGCGCATTGCCTTCCTGCCAGGGCCCGACAGCTACCCCGCCCTGCGGGAGCGCAAGCATGGCTACCTGGCCGCCATGGCGGGCGCCGGGCTGCTGCCGTCCCCCGAGTACATGCCGGAGGCCGCCCGGGGCCGGCGCAAGGGCTACAGCCAGATGCTGGACCTGCTGGCCCTGCCCGCCGAGCGGCGGCCCACAGCCGTGGTGGCCGTGAGCGACCGGGCTGCTGTGGGCGCCCTGGAAGCTCTGCGGGAGATGGGCGTGTCCGTGCCCGAAGGTATGGCTGTGGTCGGCATCGACGGCATTCGTGCCGGGCAGGACGCCTCACCCGCCCTCACCACGGTCAATGTGCCCAAGCGTGAAATGGGAATCAGCGCTGTGCGGCTCATGCAGACGCTCCTCATCGGCTCCGGCATGCCCCCTGGCCGCTACCTGCTCCCTTGCAGCCTGGTCGTTCGCAACACATAGCACGCAAAGGATGGCGAGAGTCCATGGCACGGGTACGCATCGACCCATTCCGCACCCTTGGCACCATTGACCGGCGAATCTACGGCAACTTCGCCGAGCACCTGGGCCGCTGCATCTACGGCGGCATGTACGAGCCCGACTCCCCCATGGCCGACGACGACGGCTTCCGCACCGATGTCCTCCAGGCGGTTCGCGACCTGCAGGTCTCCGTGCTGCGCTGGCCCGGCGGCAACTTCGTCTCCGGCTACCACTGGCTGGACGGCGTGGGCCCTCGGGAGCAGCGGCCCCCCCGGCCCGAACTGGCCTGGGGTGGCATTGAGCCCAACAGCTTTGGCACCGACGAGTACATCCGCTACTGCCGCAAGGCCGGCGTTGAGCCGTACATCGCCGTAAACATGGGCAGCGGCACCATGGACGAAGCGGCCAACTGGGTCGAATACTGCAACGGCACCCGCAGCACCCACTACGCCAACCTGCGCCGCCAGAACGGCAACCCCGACCCTTACAACGTAAAGCTCTGGGGCCTGGGCAACGAAGTCTACGGCCAGTGGCAGATCGGCTACAAGAATGCCGACGACTACGCCACCGCCGCCACGGAGTTCGCCAAGCTCATGAAGTGGACCGACCCGTCCATCGAACTGGTTCTCTGCGGCCAGCAACACGGCCACAACGAAGGTGGCACCCCCGACCCGGGCACCGAGTGGAACTGGAAGGCCCTGAAGAAGGCTGGCAAGCACGCCAACTACCTGTCGCTGCACTCCTACTGGCATCCCACCGGCTTCACCTGGGCCGTGCGAGAGTACCCGCGCCCCATGACCGACGACGAGTACTACTCCGTCGTCGGCCAGCCGTACACCACCGAAGAGAACATCCAGCACACCTGGGGGCTGATTGAGGCCGCCCGCGCCGAGTATGGCATCAAGCACCCCATCCACATCGCCTTTGACGAGTGGAACGTCTGGTACCGGGCCCTCGGTGGCCAGAACCTGGAGGAGAAGTACGACCTGAAGGATGCCCTTACGGTCGCCATCTTCCTGCAGATTCTGCAGCGCAACTGCCAGGCCGTGAAGATCGCCAATCTGGCGCAGCTGGTCAACGTGATTGCGCCCATCTTTGCCACGCCCGAGGGCATGTACCTGCAGAGCATCTACTACCCGCTGCTGGCGGGCACTCGCTACAGCGGCAGCGTCTCGCTGGACACTTGGGTCGAGTCCGAGAGCTTCGGCTCGCACAAGGCCCTGCGGCCGACGGTGCCCTACCTGAGCGCCCAGGCCACGCTGGCGCCCGAGCAGAAGAAGCTGTACGTCAACCTCGTCAACGCCCGGCGGGGCGCCGAAGAGGCCGTGCAGTTCGAGCTGGCCGACTGCGCCGTGCGGGGCGGCTCGCTGCACCTGATCACGGGCGCCTCACCGGAGGCGGAGAACAGCCTGGCGACGCCGAACGCTGTAGGCATGAGCGACACGGCGGTGGCCGTGTCGGGCAGCCGGTTCATGGTGGTGCTGCCGCCCCATTCCTGCGGTGTGTTGGAACTGGATCTGGCGTAACGAATGGGGGTCAGGCGTTTGCCTGACCCCCTCTTTCTGCGGATGACTGCCAAGCGTAGGCTTCCGGAACGCCCACGGTGCGGACAATCGCGCAGCGACCAACCCGGGACTTGCATCGATTCCGCGGGCGTGCGGGAAAACCGACCACGCGAAAAGCCCGCAGGAAGGGAGCGTGAGTCAGTGAACGTGCTTCAGAGTCTGTTCCAGACCCTGCATCAGCCTTCTACCCCGCCACACATCGGCGGGAGCACTTAGCTCGTGGACTTACTACGCCGCCGCGAAGGAATCCCGAATCCTGACCCTCATGATGCTGAACCACACCAACGATTCCGAACTGAAGGAGGCCATGGAGCACTCCGTCGATGACGTCTTGGAGTCTCAGTCCAAGCAAATCACAGACTTCCTCCGCAATGAAGGGATCGACATGCCGGCTGGCACCGGGGACAAGGCCAAGGCAAATGAGCAGCAGATTCCGCCCGGCGCAAAGATGACGGATGACGAGATTGCCAACATGCTAATCGTGAAGCTGAATGGCCTTCTCCTGTTCTGCTTCATGGGGCTGTTCCCGCCTTACTATTATGGCAGCAGCGGGAAATCCAGTTAGCAGTCGGGTGGGGGCCTACCAGGCGTAGGCTTCGGGCGCCGGCTTGCCCGGCCCGGGGAAGATCTCGTCGAGCTTGGCCATGGCCGCCGCATCGAGGTTGATCTCCACGGTGTGCAGCGTGTTCTGGAACTGCTCCAGCGTGCGCGGCCCGATGATGGGCGCCGTCACTGCCGGACTCTTCAGGGTCCAGGCCAGAGCCACGTTGGCTTCCTGCTCCCCCAACTCCGCACAGAACCGGGCGAAGGCCTCAAGCTGCGGCCGATGCTTCTCCACCCGCTCCTGGTTCCGGGACGACCGGGCACTGGCGGCGGGGTTCATGGCGTTGCCACCCAGCAGGCCGCCGTCGAGGGGGCTCCACGGGATCACGCCAATGCCGAGGTCCTGGGCCGCCGGCAGCACTTCCAGTTCCGGCAGCCGGCAGAGCAGGCTGTACTTGTGTTGCTCGGAGATGAGACCCATGACCTTGCGCTCTTTGGCCGCCGCCTGGGCCTTCATGAGGTGCCAGCCGGCAAAGTTGCTGGCGCCCACGTAGCCGATCTTGCCCTGGTAGATCAGCACGGAGAAGATCTCCCAGAGTTCATCCCACGTGGCGTTCCGGTCGACGTGGTGCATCTGGTAAAGCTCCACGTAATCGGTCTGCAGCCGCCGCAGGGAGCCTTCCAGGTGACGACGGATCTTGAGGGCCGAGAGGCCCCTGGTGCCGTTGGGCCCATCGTTGGGGTCGTTCATTTCGCCGTACACCTTGGTGGCCAGAACCACCTTCTCCCGCCGCCCTCCCCCGAGGGCGAACCATCGCCCGATGATCTCCTCCGTGCGGCCCCGATGCTCCATGCCGCCGTAAACGTTGGCCGTGTCGAAGAAATTGATCCCCGCGTCCAGCGCCGCATCCATGATCCGGTAGGCTTCCTTCTCCTCGGTTTCCGGGCCGAAGTTCATGGTTCCCAGGCAGAGGCGGCTCACCATCATCCCCGAACGCCCCAGGTACGTGTACTGCATCTCTCTGCAACCTCCCCACTCAGGTTTCTGAATAGAGTTTCAACAGTTCATGTGCCCGTACCTTCTATTCGTTGAGCATTCGGCAAATCGTTTTGTGGTGGCGATAGAGTTTTCGGAACGCCCGGTAGAGCCGCTCGTACGTGGGCCGGTGCTCGGAACGGGGGCGAAAAACCCGAGCCACCGGCACCAGATCGGGGACCTGCTCGAAGTCCAGGTAACCCAGACCTACCGCGGCTACCAGCGCGGCGCCGCGCACGTTGGCCTCCAGCGGGTCCTGCACCTGCTCGATGGTACGGCCCAGCACATCGGCATAGATCTGGCACCAGAGTCCCGACTGAGCGCCGCCGCCAATCATGCGGATGGGGTCAAGCCGGCGACCCGTGAAGGATTCCACCGACTCCAGGAGCCAGCGGCTGTTCAGGGCGACGCCTTCCATGACAGAACGGATGAGGTGAGCACGTGTCGCTCCGAGGGACAGGTTCTGGAAGCCGCCTCGGATCAGGCGGTCCTCCACAGGAGTGCGCTCCCCGTAGAGCCAGGGGGTAAAGAGCAGACCGTCACTGCCTGGCGGCACCGAGGCAGCCTCCTCGCTCATCTGGGCGAAGGCCGGCTTTTGGGCGCCGGGGTAGAGCAGGTTGTTCCGCAGGAATGCCAGGCAGGCCCCCGCAGTCTCCTGCTCGTTGGCCACGAAATACCGTCCGGGAATGGCGGATGGCAGCGTGGCCATGTTGCGCAGCAGATCGGTCTTCTTGTGCGGCACGTGGCAGGTCAGCCACGAGGACGTCCCCACGTAGAGGTGGGCCTGAAGGTCACGGGTGGCCCCGGACCCGATGGCCGCCGAGTGCAGGTCGGGCGTACCCGCCACCACCTGAACGTCGGGGCGCAGCCCGAGCTCTTCGGCCACGGCAGGCTTCACCTGGCCCAGGACCGCCGGGGCAGGCAGCAGGTCGGGAAGCTGGTTTTGGTCGAGCCCAGTCAGAGCCAGCAGGTCGGGCGCATAGCGCACGGCCTGAAGGTTTCGGTTGTCGGTGACCCAGTGGAGCGCCATCGAGTCGAACGAGGCAGCGAATCGTCCGGTGAGGCACAGGTTCAGGTAATCCTTCGGCTCCAGGAACTTGTGGGCGGCCCGGTAGGTCTCCGGGTACCGGCGCTTCAGGAAGAGAATGTGGGCCAGCGAGTCCTTGCCGCTGGCCCCGGGAATGCCCCCGGTCTTGCGAATCCAGCGCCAGAGCTTGTCTACCCCGTAGCCTTCCAGCCGCACGGCTCCGGCCGTAATGCGCCGGATGTCGGCGGCGCCCCGGGAATCCATCCAGATGACGGCGTTCGCGAGCGGCCGCCCCTCCAGGTCCACAGGCACGGTCCCCGACCACTGGGCCGTGCAGCCGATCCCCACAATGGCCTGCCTTGGCACCAGTTCCTTGGCCAGAAGGCGGGCCACGGTGCGCCGCACTGCCGCCCACCACGCCGACGGGTGTTGTTCGGCGCCCCCTTGGGGAAGAAGGGTCAGCGCGATCGGTTCGGACTCGCTCCCCACAACCCTGCCGCCAACGGAGACCAGGGCCACTTTCAGGGCCGAGGTACCCAGGTCGATGGCGAGAATGTATCTCTGTGTTTCTGCCATCGCTGTTGGTCAGACCTCGAACATGAGGTCGATGTAGGCTTTCAGCATCTCGCCGACCAGGTCGGGGGGCGCCTGGGCGGCGAGGCCGTAGATGGGCGCCATCCCCGTAAGTTGCTCGGGGTTGGCACGGGCTTCGGCCACGGCAACCTGCAGGTCGGACAGGAACCGCTCGGCCACCCCTGCCTGCGTGTGACGGAGGGTCACGGCGAGATGGACGGCCGGCGGGCGGTGGAGGCCGTTAAGGCTCCAGCCCCGGTGGGCCATGTTCTCCATGACCTGATAGATGCTGAAGTCATCCGCCGTGAAGGCGATCACCCACAGGGGGTCACCGAGGATGCGCAGCCCCGGGATGGCCTGAATGCCTGCCTTGATGCCGGCCGCCGTCGCGAGAATGCGCTGGGTTGCGTCCAGGTAGCCCTGCTCGCCCGTAGCCACCATGGCGGCCCAGCAGGCGGCGCTGAGAGCCCCTGGGCGGCTTCCGGCCAGGGTGGGCGAGAAGTAGAGCCCGCCTGGCCAGTCCGCCGCCGTGAAGTACTGGTGGTGCAGCAGTTCCCGGCTCCGGTACAGCAACACCGACGTGCCCTTTGCGGCGTAGCCGTACTTGTGGGTGTCCGCCGAGATGGACGTCACGCCGGGGAGGCGGAAGTCGAAGTCCGGCACAGGGTAGCCGAGGCGCTGGGCCCAGGGTAGTACGAATCCGCCCAGACAGCCATCCACGTGACAGCCGATACCCAGCTTGTGGGCCAGGGCCGCGAGTTCGGGAATCGGGTCGATGACCCCGTGGGGAAAGCCCGGGGCTGAGCCCACCAACAGCACCGTATTGGGTGTAACGGCGGCTCTTACGGCGGCCGTGTCGGCCCCGTAGTGCTCGTCAAGGGGAACAGGCACCAGGGTGATCCCGAACAGATGGGCCGCCTTCGCAAAGGCTGCGTGTGCGCTGACGGGTACCACGGCTTCAGGCGCCGTGATGCCCTTCGTGGCGCGGGCCCAGTCCCTGTATGTCTTCACGGCCAGAAGCAGGCTCTCAGTGCCGCCCGAAGTGACTGTGCCGCACACGCCTGGGTCCTGCCCGGCCCCCAGCATGTGGGCGGTCATGGCCACAACTTCCGCTTCGAACTTGGTGGCGCTGGGCCACAAGTCAGGGTGCAGGGGATTGCTTTGTGACTGCAGGGCGTACACCTGACTGAGGAAACCCGTGTGCTCATCGTCGCCATGGTAGACGGCGCCGGAGGCGTAGCCAGCCTTCCAGCGCTGCTCTTCCAGCGTTCGCAGGGCTCCTATCACGTCCAGCACTTCGCGCTGGTCAAGGCCTGTGGCCGGCAGCCGGTCATAGCCCGGGAACGTCCCCCGGTAAGGCTTTAGCTGCTGTGCCAGGGCCTGCATCAGGTCCTTCATGTCCACGCCGCATCCCTCCCGATGCGGTTTTGCTTCTGTTTAACGTTCAGCTATTCCTGCATATGCGCTGCAGAATGTCGGGAATGGCCTCGAGGCGCGCGGGCTCCCACGGGTGGGTCTCCGGCTCCAGGAAGCCGCCCGTGGCCGCGACAAGCAGCTGCATAAGGCGGTAGAACTGCATGCGCTGCTCGGGCGGTTCAGACCCGTACTCGGCAAGGAATGCATCCCAGGCGGATGGCTCGGGCGGAGCGCCGAAGGGCGGCTCCTTCAGCAAGGCCAGGTCGAAGGCCGCATCCCACCAGAGGGCATCGGGCAGATCCGAGAGCCGGGCCACGTCCCAGGCGCGGTCCTCAGACTGGGCCAGAGCGATGGTCCAGGGCAGGGCGCCGCCGTGAACAAGGCATGGGCGTTGAGCCTCAAGGTAGGGAAGCAGCCCCTCTGCCACCGCCACCACCCGATCACCGATGTCTGCGGCCAGGTGACCGGCTGCCACCAGCTGCCCGCAAGGCTCCACCACGGCAGCCTGGTGCATGAACCGGTTCGGGGTGCCAGGTGCGAGTCGCCCCGGCCCCTCGATCCAGGCGGGCCGCTCGCCGGCAATGGCATGGAGCCGCCGGTAGAACCGGCCCAAGGCCGCGTATGCCGCGGGCCTGTCCGCTGGGCCCACATCGCTCAGCCTGCGTCCCGGAACCGTCCGCTGAATCAGGTACGGCTGACCGAAGGGCTCGCCGCTGGTGTCGACGGCCAGGACTTCGGGGGCAGGGAGCCCGTGCTCCCGCAGCAGCCCCACCACATAGGCCTCCTTCTCCGTGGGTTCGGCCCACTCTGTGTGGGCCCGCACCTTAATGAGCACTTCCTCGCCACCATCCAGCGTGACCGAGATGATCCGCCGGACCCAGGTACCACGGTCCCGCACAGCCAGCACCGTCCGCCCGGGCAGGTGCCGGGCCACGGCCTTCGCCACGTCTTGCATGTGTTCTCGCCTCCTGGAGACGAGCTTACACAAGGTCGGCTGACAACGGCTGTCAGGGATGTCCCCGGGAAGAAGCACCGGCAGTTGTGGGCATTCGCTCGTTAAGGAGCACCGACTCGGGGCACCCGCAATGAGAGGGCATCATCCAGATTGCACGAAGCATAGCGAGGGGAGCCACTGCGACCAGGGTTAGGACCTGGGCCGCATGGAGTGCTCTAGCTAAGTATCAGGTGCAGTGCGAGCCGGATGAGCTCTGACAGGACGACGGTAAGAATCGTGCGGCGAACCCCACTTGGGTAGCATGGGGACTCACATCCTTTCGGTGGAGTCTCCCCTCGCTCACCCATATTCTACCAAACATTCGACGGGTTCTTCCCTGTCCTGCCGTTAAGAAGCTCTCTGGCAGGGCATACTTAGCATAATGGCGACCGCCCCCACTTTGGATTGCTACCTCAAGGCATGCAGTCTGGAGCCTATGTTAGTTGGAGAAGAACTTGATGGCGGCTGCGGTGAAGAGAAGGGCAGCCAGGAGTTCTTCGAGAGTGAGCTCTACTGTGAGCTTCATGAGTGTTACCACCTCCCTCTACGGAGGCGGCCACCATCCAGATTATACCAAACATGTGTGCGGGCACGCCATCAGAACCTCTCGACAAAAGTCGGGAGGTTCTGTGGTGTCCTACCGGTATGAACCTCTCCGTACACGGACAGGCCAGGAGCCACGCTCAACTCCTGCTGCAGACCCGAGGACCCTTCGACACCCCCAGCTACGCCGCCGGCGCCAGCACCGACCGCACCGACTCTGCCCACGTCCGGATCGTGTTCCAGTCCCGCCAGTCACCCGACCGGACCCAGCCCAGCGCTGTCACCAAACGCATGAACGGGCACATCGCGGGCGCCTCATACCGCCCGGCGAACGCACCCATAGCCACAGGCGCTACCTCCGGCGCCGCCTTCAGCGCCTTATCCACAAAGTGTGCCGCAGTCTGGCGGTTCTTCGGGGTATCCGTCTTGAGCAGCCCGCTCACGCTGAAGTAGGCCACCGGCATCCGGCTCAACTCCTCCCGGTACCGGCGCACGAACGAGACCGCCTCCGGCAGGAACCCATGCCGCCGCACACTGCTCCCCAGCACCACGGCGCGGTATCCCGCAAGGTCCGTGACCAGGCCCACTGGGCGCACATCCACTTCCATCCCTGCTGCTGTGAAGACTGCTGCAATCTCTTCTGCCACCTCGCGCGTCGACCCCCGCCGACTGGCGTGGGCCACAAGGATCCTGTCACTCATCGTTCGGGCACCTCCCAGGCTGTATTGGGAACGGCATGATGCTCCGCCCATGCCTGGGCGAGAGTTGCGACCGCCTGCTTCAACTCCGCTGGACTGGTCACCCGAATGCGGGTGCCAAACTGCAGCAAGTGCGGCGGCATGTGTCGAACCCCCTGCGGATCCACGCGAAACACCGCCGTCCTCGGCGTCCGCTTCACCAGGCAGAGCCGCAGGTACCAGTGTTCCGCCAGGGCTGCAATCGCAGCGGGCTCACCGATCAGCTTGACCTCAATCAACGGCCCTCTCGCGAGGCGTTCCCGAACGGATTCCGAGCCATCCCGCAGGTGCTCGGCCAGACTGAACCCCTCAGGCCGCCGGAACGCCTCCCCCGTGGAGCGCAGCCCCGCAATCCGGTCCACCCGGAAATGGCGAATCGCTTGCCGGCTGTGGCACCAGGCCACCAGCAGCCAGATGCCGTTCTGATAGCTCAGCCCGTACGGGTCCAGCAACCGCTCCTCCGGCTGGGCATCCACCGGCTTCTGATAGGCAACCGCCAGAGTCACCCGGTTCGCCACGGCAGCCTCCAGGGCATCCAACCAGACGGCCGCCGGCCCGCTGCGCGGGTTCTCGACGACGTCGAAACCTTCCAGGTGGTCCTCTAGCTCGCGCCGTTGCTCAACCGTAAGGTTTTGCTCAATCTTCCCCAGAGCACTCTCCAGCGCATCCAAGGACGGGGAACCTGCGCCGTACGCCAGCTCAGCAGCCTCAAACAGCGCCGCCAGCTCCTGCGGGCTGAAGAACAGGGGAGCCGCCCGGAACCCCGGCAGCAGCCGGTACCCGCCGTCAGGCCCTCCATCGCCCACGACCGGCACGCCGCTGGCGCAGAGCGAGTCCACGTAGCGGTACACCGTCCGCACGCTCACTTCCAGTTCCCTCGCCAGGGCCTCTGCGGTCATGGACCGGCGGGAGCGCAGAAGCCAGAGAATGGCCAGCATCCCATCTGCCTTGGCCAAAGCCGATCGCCCCCTACAGCCGCTCTTCCCGCATGAACCTGGCATTGGTCCCGTCAATGCGGTGGAACTCAGCCGCCGCCGCCGGCCCGATGGGCCCTGCCAGCCGCTGGGCCCGGTCCGACACCTCTGCCTCGTCCACCCGCCGGAACCGCCCGCCCTCGTAGACCACCTGCCCGTCCACCACCACCGTGGCCACCTCGTCGCCCCGGGCGCTGTAGACCAGGTTCGGCGCCATATTGCGCATGGGCTCCACAAACAACGGCATCATGGTCGGCGTCCGCAGGTTCAGCAGCAGAAAGTCCGCCCGCTTGCCCACTTCCAGCGAACCAATCTCGTGCCCGAGCCCAATTGCCCGGGCCCCCTCGATGGTCGCCATCCGCAGCACCCGCCAGGCCGGCATCACCTCGGGATTGCCGTAGCGAATCTTGTTGAACAGGGCTGTCAGCTTCATCTCATTGATGATGTTGTGGCAGTTGTTGCCCGGCGCCTGGTCGGAGCCCAGAGCCACCATGCCGCCCGCATCCTGGAAGGCCTTGGCCGGCGGCACAATGCACCGCCAGCACGCTCGTCCAGGTAGGCAATCTCGTCGAGCCATGATTCTCAGCCAGCGTCTGGCGGCCATACCCCGCATCGAACTCGTACAGCTCCCCCGGGTTGTAGACCCGCCGCACAGCCTCCCGCACGGTGACAGTGATACGCCCCCGCGCCCCCACCCGTTCGATGAAGCGGCAGACGCCGTCCATCTGGCTGCCGTAGTCACCGAAGGTGGTGGTGCCTGCCCGCAGCCCTTCCAGGATCGCCAGCTGGCTGCCGGCCTCCATGGCTGCGGGGTTCAGTTGGGCGCTGAACGGGCCCAGGCCGTACATCATCCAATTGTTCGTATCTTGGGCCAGGCCCCTCAGAATGCAGAGGCCTGTGTGCATATGCGCATCGATGAATCCGGGCAGAACCGCGTGCCCGGCGGCGTCCAGGGTGCGGGGGGCGCTGTACTCGGCCATCACCTGTTCCTGCGGCGCGATGGCTACAATGCGCCCCCGGTCCACTGCCATGGCGGTGTCGCCCTGGTAGCCGACGCCATCGCCCTGCATGGTATAGAAGTGAGGACCCTTCACAAGCAAATCAACCTGCGTCATAATAAAAGCCACCCCCGCCTACTGCTTCGGTAGGCGGAATCTTTCCACCTGCCCACATGACAGCCATCCCCCGTAAGACGCGCAACCCCCGCCACCCTCGAACAGTGTCACCAAAGGAGGCATCTCCATGGCCCATTTCCACCTGGCCGCCGAGCGCCTGCACGATGTCTGGGACAACTCCCTACCGCCCGTGCTTACGGTAGACCCGGGCGACACCGTCACCTGCGAATGCGTCGCCGTCAGCCACGGCGCCATCTCGAAGGAGACCCCCGATGGCACAGACCTGCCCAAGTCCCCCTGGCGCGGTCATCCGCTCACGGGACCCATCGCCGTGCGGGGAGCCGCTCCCGGCGATGTGCTGGCCATACACCTGCAGGACTTGCAGCACCACGGCTGGGGCTTTACATACTGCCGGCCCGGCGCCGGCCTGCTGGAGGACTTCGGCCCCCGGCTGAAGGTCTGGCACTTCGAGGGCGACTCGGCCGAGTTCAAGCCGGGCATCCGCATCCCCATTATGCCTTTCTGCGGCGTCATGGGCCTGGCCCCCGCCGAGCCCGGCGAGCATAAAACCGCCCCGCCTGGCGCCGCCGGCGGCAACATGGACATCCGCCATCTCACGAAGGGTGCAACCCTGTACCTGCCCGTTCAGGTGGATGGCGCCCTCTTCAGCCTCGGCGACTGCCACGCGGCCCAGGGTGACGGCGAAGTCTGCATCACAGCCATTGAAGCCCCCATGACGGTCACCGTGCGCTTTGACGTCCTCAAGGGCGAGACCGTAAACGGTCCGGCCTTCTTCACGCCGGGACCTCTCACGCGAGCCGACAGCAAGGGCTACTACTGTACCACCGGCATCGGGCCCGACCTGCACGCAGCGTCGCAGGAGGCGGTGCGCACCATGGTGGCACACCTGCAGAATCGCTACGGTCTGGACCGCGATGAGGCGTACATGCTCTGCAGCGTGGCGGTGGACCTCAAGATCAGCGAGATCGTGAACAAGCCCCACTGGGTCGTGAGCGCATACTTGCCCCTGGGCGTCTTCGCGTAAGCGGAAGCCCCATCTAGAGCGAAAACGCCATCCATGTCGGATGGCGTTCTGCTTTGCTTACCCTTCCCCAGACACGGCGCCGGCTACCTGCCGCCGCGCCTTGAGGCGGGTGCAAGCCAGCCAGACAGAGTGATAGAGGTCTGCGACGCTGCGGCTGGCCTCCCCTGATGCGGGCTCATTCTGGAGCAGATCCCACTCCGTTGCGTACAAGTACAGCATCAAGAAACTCCTCCCGTATCCCGGCGGATCAGGAACCGTGGATGCGCTTACCACCAGTAAATGTTGGCGACAGAAGCCACGAGCAGAGCAGCCACGACAGCGGCCAGGGCGAAGTAACGACGCATGCAGACACCTCCTTGCGGTTGATTTTGGGGCCAAGCAGGGGCAGCGTGCGGCGTTGGGCCGCAGGCACCCCCACAGATCAACCTGGGTGAGGTCTCCACCGGCGAAGGGTGAGCCCCATGGCCTCCTGAATGAAGAGGAAGGCGCCGAGGTCCAGGAGCAGATCGCCGATGCTGAACAGCGTCGGTATGGGGGGTACCGGAATCACATCGCCGAGGAGGGCCAGCCTGGTGTCAGGACCCATGGGCTGATGTTTGGCCAGCTCCCCTTCCGCCACGGTAATGCCACGGGCCGCTGCCAGCTCGTTGTCGACCGGCATGAGGCCGCCGTTGGCGGTGATGACGGCGAGGTTGAGCAGCAGCCCGAGGGCCGCCAGAGCCAGCCCCTGGGAACGGCGGTTCAGCCACAGAAACGGCAGCACGGAGAGGTAGCCGAGCACGACGGCCATGCGGCCCAGGAGGGTACCCGGGAAGAGATGGCTCAAGGAGACCTGCACCAAGACGCCCACCACAGGGTACCAGATGCCCGGAATATCCCGGTTCAGCCGGCCGCCCCTCAGGAATGCGAGGAGGAAGCTGAGAACTACGAGCGGAATGGTGACCAACGCCCACTGCCCCTTGCCGGCGGCATCCGTTCGGGTGCCGTACGTTTCGTTCGCCTAAGGTATCGAGGTCAATGGGGAATCTGTTAATAGGTCGATGCGAAATAGCCAAACTCTTAACTGACTGACAGCGTAAGGGACTGCAATGATGATGAAAACGCCACCGTGCACCACGGTGGCGGTTCGCTTATGGTCGGATCCGAAGCAGATCTCGCACCACGGCGGATGTGGCCTGCCGCACAGCAGGCGACAGGGGCGCCCCCAAGTCGGTGCAGCCGGCCTGAATGCCCAGCATGAAGACCCTGGCGCCTGTCAGGTACTGCATGAGCAGGGCCAGGGGCGTCCGGTGCACATTCCAGCCGGTCCCCGGGTCGACCTCCTCGGCGTCCATGAGCAACACGGTACCGGTCGGTTCACCCGCTTCCACGGCATCCACCAGGAAAACCGTGTCCGGGGCCACGGCGGCGATAGCTCCCGCGTAGGACTCCGGTGCCGTGCCGGCATCGATGCTGAAGAGCCCATGCGGTGCCAGACGGCGCAGCCCCCTGGTAACCGGCCTTGAGGCGAGCCGCGTAGCTGCGCTTCCGTTCAAGGTTCGCCTTGGACGCATCTACGTAGGAGATGGCGTTCGACGGACACATCTTCGCGCACTCGGGATCGCCACCGCACAGGTCGCACTTGAGAATGCGGCTGCCCACGGGATCGAACGCGCTGCCGCCGAAGGGGCAGGCCTGCACGCACATCTTGCAGCGCACGCAGGTGGAGCTGGAGACCACCATGGCACCGGTGAGCGGGTCACGGGTAATCGACCCGGTGGGGCAGGCCTTCTGGCAGAAGGCATCTTCGCACTGAACGCACATCATGGGCACCGACATGCCCTCGGCATCCCAGGTGTACACGGTCACGCGGGACATGCGGGGTATGAACCGATTCTCCTTCGCCTGTGAGCATGCCAGCTCACAGGTATGGCAGCCTGTACAGACTTCGGGCGAAATAAGGAGCATCTTGGCCACCCTGTTCACCTCCTGATGTGAGTCTCGCGTCCGTGAGACCCGAATCAATCGACCTACCCGCCGGCGCTCGGTGGAAACACAGCCAGTTCGTCGATCTCCTGGACGGGCTCGCTGAGCCCTTTTCCGTCGGCCACGTTGACCTCCCGCAAAGGCACGTTCCTCCAGCGTTCTGGCCCAATCGTAACTCCCGCGCCCGCGACCGGACATCCGTCTTATGTGACAGAACAATCGATTTATTTCGTACCACCGGAACAGGTCCCCTCGCCCGTGCGTCTGCTCCCCGCCCCTCAACGTTTGGGCGGGTAGATCATCCAGCGGTCCTCCTCCAGGTCGGGAGGGCCGGCCATCTGCACCTCCATCTCCCGCAGGGTAGGTGTCAGCACCCACGAAAGGGCCGCACCTATGGGAAATGTCAGAAGCAGAGCTACAGTGAAAAGGATTACCTTCGTCATGGGAACAGGCCTTCTCTCTCCCCTCAGGTTTTTGACCAAGAGTCTTTTCGGTGTCGAAAACGGTCCTTTCCTTTGGTAGAGAGAAAAATGTAAGAAACTACTTCATTACCATTCAACCCCTTGCAGCGCATGGCCCACAGCCCAAATTTCTGCACCAGCTTTATTGAATCTTAGCAATGACTTACAAGGAACATAGGCGCGTTACAGCGTATATGAATTGTGTGATTGTCGCCAAATGCTGTCAGGCAAAGATATTACCCGGAGGCGATGACATGGCAGCCCCTGCTCCCCGCCCGATCGGGAAGGTCGAGGATCTCCGCGCGTGGCTCAGCGACTGGCGGAATCCCCTCCTCCTGTTCTGCAGCATTTGGGTGCTGGGCGCCCTCCTCCACGCAGCCGCCCACATCACCTCGGGCCAGAAGCTGGTGCCGAGTTGGTTCAACCCGCCCGTAACGTTGTCGGCAGCCATACTGGCCTGGCGCGCCGCAAAGAGCCCCAGCCAGGAGGTGGACCAGCGCGCCCCCTGGGCCTGGGTCGCGGTGGCCTTTGCCCTGAACGCCCTGGGCGACGTGATCTGGTTCATCTACGAGGAGGTCCTGCACGTCCCACCGTTCCCGTCCTGGGCGGACGTGCCGTACCTCGCCTTCTACGTGGTGATCTTGATCGGTGTGTTCCGCATCGGCACCGCCTCCCGGGACCGACCCAACCGGGTCCACCTTGGGCTCGATACGGCTATTGTCTTTTCTGCAGGGGCGCTCATGGTCTGGCATGCCATTCTGGCCCCCACCTCCAGCGCCGGAAGCGACAGCCTGCTGGTCACTGCCGTGAGCCTCGCCTACCCCGTGGGGGACCTGGTCCTCATCTCCGCCGTGAACTGGGTCCTGCTCCGCCGCTGGAGCTGGGCGCCGGACCGGGCCCTGCTGGTCCTGTCCGCCGGCATTCTGCTCTATGCTGTGGCCGACCTGGGCTTCGCCTACATCGAACTCCAGCGCGAATATGCCGGCGGATGGCCTGACCTCGCCTGGATCGTGGGTGATCTGGTCACGGCCGTTGCCGCTTATCTTCAGTACTCCCCTACCGGCACCCCGCCGGCGAGCGCCTCCTGGTGGATGCTACCCGTCAGGGCTTCGGTCATGCCCTCCGCGGCCATTGTCATCAGCTTCGGTCTCATCTGTACGGTGACCCACCAGCGGGGAGACGGGCCGCTCATGACGCTGTTGGCCGGGTTCGGCGTTGTGGTCGGGCTGGCCATCGCCCGGCAGACCATCACCATGCGACAGCAGGCCCGTCTCCTGGCCGAGCGGACCTCCCGCCGCAGTGAGGAGCGGTTCCGCTCACTGGTGCAGAACTCGTCCGATGTGATCAGCATCATCGATCAACGCGGCCAACTGCTATACCAGAGCCCATCCATTGCCGGGGTCTTCGGTTACACGCCGGACGAGTTGACTGGCGCCCACGTGGGCGTCTGGCTGCACCACGAAGATGCCCTGGGCGCAACGGCATGCATTCAGCAGGTTCTCCAGGAGCCCTCGGTGCAGCGGGTGGCCCAGTGGCGGGTCTGGCACAAAGACGGCTCCTGGCGAATGACCGAGTCCACGGTCAAGAACCTTCTCAGCGACCCCAACGTGGGCGGCATTCTCCTGAACACCCGCGACATCAGCGAACGGAAGACGCTGGAAGAGCAGATTGTCTACCAGGCCTTCCACGACCCCCTCACCGGCCTGGCCAACCGGGCTCTGTTCCGCACGCGCGTGTCCGACGCTCTCCTGGAGCAGACGGTGTCAGGGGAGCCCCTGGCGGTGCTCTTCCTCGATCTCGACGGCTTCAAGACGATCAACGACAGTCTGGGCCACACCGCCGGCGACCAACTGCTGGTCGCGGTGGCCGACCGTCTGCGGATGGCCGTGGGCGCCGACGACACGGCTGCCCGTCTGGGCGGCGATGAGTTCGGCGTGCTGCTGCGGGGGGCCGGGGAACGGGAAGGCACGGCCATGGCCGATCGAGTCCTGAACCTGATGCAGGCGCCCTTCCAGGTGCAGCGGAAGGAAGTCTTCATTCACGCCAGCATGGGCATCGCCACCTGCCTGCCCGAAGGGCGGCTGAGGGCAGAGGATCTGCTCCGCAACGCGGATGCAGCCATGTACGCCGCCAAGGGCCTCGGGCGGGGCCGCTATGAGCTCTTCCATGCCAGCATGCACACCGCAGCGCTGGAACGGCTTGAGCTGGAAGCCGACCTGCGCAAGGCCATCGAGCGCCAGGAACTCGTTGTTCACTACCAGCCCATTGCCGACCTGCGGACTGGCGCTGTAAGCGGCCTTGAGGCCCTGGTGCGCTGGAACCACCCCCAGAGAGGCATGCTGGGGCCAAATCGCTTCATCCACCTGGCCGAAGAGACCGACCTGATCGTGCCCATCGGGCGATGGGTGCTGGCCGAAGCGTGCCGCCAGATGCACCGGTGGCACCGGTTCCGCCCGCAACACCCCCTGGGGCTCCACGTGAACCTGTCTGTGCGGCAGTTGCTGGATGCCAGCCTGGTGGGCGATGTCTGCCGCATTCTGCAGGAGACGGGCCTGCGGCCGGAGAGTCTGACACTGGAACTGACCGAGAGCATCGTGGTGCAGGAGAGCGAGTCCCTGGCCAGCCGGCTGGAGGCCCTCCGGCACCTCGGCGTCCGGCTGGCCATCGACGACTTCGGCACCGGTTACGCCACCCTGGGCTACCTGCGCTGGCTGCCGGCCGACGTGGTCAAGATTGACCGCTCCTACATCATCGATGTGGGCCACAGCAGCCGTGCCGCCGCCATGGTGCAGGGCATGGTCCGGCTCGCCCACTCGCTCGGGCTGGAGACGGTGGCCGAGGGCATCGAGCACGAGGAGCAGCTGGCCCAGCTCCGGCTGATGGAGTGCCAGCAAGGCCAGGGCTACCTGTTCGCCCGACCTGCCGATGCGGCAGCCACAGCCCGGCTGCTGGAATTCCCCGCCGACGATGACGCCAGCGCACATGCGGCCAGTGCCTAGACGAAAACCCCCTCTCGAGACCGAGAAGGGGTTTCTTGTGCGCAATTAGAGGCGTTCCACGAAGTACTGCTCCTGGTAAATCTCCCGGAAGCCCAGGCGCTCATACAAGGGGCGTCCCATGACCGTGGGCGTCAGCCCCACGTACCTGACGCCCAGCCGCTGGGCGTCCTGGATGCAGGCCGCCAGCACGGCGGTGGCCACACCCCTGCCCCTGAACTCCGGCAAGGTACACATGTTGTAAATGCCCGCCATGTCGCCGCGGCAGAACAGCATGCCGGCGCCTGCCGGCCGGGAACCCCACCAGGCAATGTAGTTAATTGCTCCGATCCTATACGAGACGGCCACTCCGCGCCGGGCCATGCCCAGGGTGCGGTCGGTGGCTCCGGGGAAGAAGACCCGGCGGATCAGATCCAGCACGTGGCCCGCCTGCTCGGCGGACGCCTGCGTCACCCGCAGCCAGGGGTTGTCAGGCTGGATCGGCGTGCCGTCCCACAGCATCACTGGGTTGTACTCCACCGTGAACCCCATCCGATAGAGGCGACTAGCCAGGTCAGGAGGTGTGGTGGCAGGGGTCACCATCAGGCAGGACGTTGGCAGCCCGTGCCCCCGGTAGAAGGCTCGAGCTTCATCCAGCAGCAGCGGCACCGATTGCTCGTCCAGGCGTACCCTGCTCACATGGTTAAACCGCGGGAAAGGAGCATCGGGCATGAGTACCCAGTGCGCGCCCAACCGGCTGGAGTCGCTCTCGCCCAACTGCTGCTTCAGGTATTCCTGGTTCTCTTCCCACAGGTCGGCCACATGGCTGAGATCCAAACTGTCGCCTCTCTCCTGCACACCCTTCCCAGTAGATTTCGACAATCATCCCCTATTCCCTCTCAGGAAAGGGGCTGATAGGTATCGCCCCGCGTACCGCCCGGCAGCTTCTCCGGCACCTTCCATGCTTCCAGTTTTTTGCCCTTCGGCTTGCCGCCCCCGCCACCGCCGGCGCTCTCTTCCTCGCCCATCAGCTTCTCCGGGTCGATGAAGAACCAGGTCACCGCCAGCGTTACAGCTCCCAGGCCAGCGGAGAACCAGAAAGGCATCGACTCACCCATCTTCATGAGCATGCCGTACAGCGGCGGCCCGAAGGCCACACCAATGAAGCGTACGGCGCCGTAGATCGACGTAATGCCGGCTCGCTGCGCGGTGCTCGCGGCCGAGGTGACCAGGTTGTTCAGTCCCGGCAGCTGTAGCCCCGTGCCCACGCCGCCCACGATGACGCCCGTGAAGAAGGCCCAATCCTCCGGTACGAAGGCGACCAATCCCATGCCGGCAACGAGGATCACCAGCCCGGTGATCACAGCCGCCTTCAGGAGATTTTGCCGCTTCTGCAAAAAGAGCCCCGAGCCGAACGAAGTGATCGACATGGCCAGCACGGGCCACATGATCAGGAAGCCCTTGGGCACCCCATCCACGTCGTGTGCGTTCTCCAGATGCTCCGACAGGAAGAACAGCACGCCAAACAGGATGAACAGCGCCACCGTTCCGGCCCAGAAGCAGGCCACCAGCGGCAGTCCCTTCTTCTTAAACACAGCAGCGACGGAGCCGAAGTATTCCTTTACGCCGCCCGCCTTTTCCCGCTCAGGCTCCTTGGTGAGGAACCAGACTGCCAGGGCGAACGGCAGCGACAGGAAGGCATAGGCGAAGAACACACCCCACCAGATGAATAGGGCGCCCACCAGGGCTCCCAGAATAGGCGAGACCACCTTGCCCAGCCCGTTGGATGCCTCGAGCACGCCCAGGGCGGTCACCCGCTGCCCGCCATGGAACAGGTCGCCCACAAACGCCATCGCAACAGGCGCCGTGCCGGCCGCCCCCAATCCCTGAACCAGGCGGCCGATCATCACCACCACGAAGCCGTTCTCGGCCAGCAGCCAGCCGCCCAGACCTGAGATCACACCGCCCAGGCCATAGATGAGCAAACTCGGCACAATCACAACCTTGCGGCCATACCTGTCCGCCAGGAAGCCTGCCAGGGCGATGCCAACGCCGGCCGCCAGCGAAAACGCCGTCACAGCCAGACCGGTCACGGACTTGTCCAGGTCCATCTGCCGCCCCATGTCCGGCAGCACGGGAATTAGCATGGAGTTTCCCAGCACCATAATGAGGGGCACCGTGCACAGTGCCGCCAGCTGCAACCACTTGTTGGGCCCCTTCGTTTCCGTTCCGGTCACCTGCGATCCCCTCCAGCGCAATCATCGCCCGTCTAGATTGCCCTCACCGCGCCTGCGGCAGACGCGCCGAGGCATTTTTTCGCGGCCAAGCCATAGTCATAGGCGAGGAGGGGATGAGCTGTGGGCAGCGAGCGGGTCATTCTGCTGATTCTGATGGCGCTTGGCGTGGGCGCTCGCAACGCGCTGATTGTCACCTCAGCCGGTGTCGTCCTGATCTTGTCCGTCCTGCGGCTCGATCGCTTCTTCCCGGTGCTGGAGAAGCGTGGCCTGGAAGCAGGCCTCATTTTCCTGCTCGTCTCCGTGCTTGTTCCCTTCGCCACCGGTGAAGTGGGCTGGAACGAAATCAAAGAGAGCTTCACGTCCTGGAACGGCCTGGCGGCCATTGCCGGCGGCATGCTTGCAGCCGTGCTGAGTGGCTACGGCGTCACGCTGCTTCAGGTCAAGCCGGAAGTGATCGTCGGCATGGTGGTCGGCACCATTCTCGGCGTGATTCTATTCAAAGGGATCCCCGTGGGCCCGCTGGCGGCAGCCGGTTTCACGGCAGTCCTGCTGGCGCTGCTCCGGTGGATCTGAGCTTCTGCTACCATCCGCAAGGGGGCATCAGGCCGTTGGAAGAGAACTTCCTCTGGGGCATTCGCCTCGCTCGGGCCGTGTCGGCGACGGTGGAGGTCACTGCCGTCATTCTGCTCATGCGCATGCAGGACGCCGGGTCCATGCTGCGGCTCAACGCCGTGCTGGGTCTTGTGGGGCCGTTTGTGCTGATCACCGTCAACGCCCTGGGACTGGCTGCCGAAATGGGCAAGGTGCACCCCAGCAAGCTGCTCATGATTCTGGGCGGGGTGATTCTCATCGTCCTGGGCACCCGTAATTGACCCGCCGATTTTTTCGGTTTGACTCGCTTTGGATTGAAGGGTTGGCCCGACCTCTGCCGTCCAACGGAGTAGCAGTGAAACAAGATGCTACACGAGGAGGAACGGAATCATGAACACGCTCAAGGTCGGGCGCATTACGGTGGCAATCGGGCTCGTGGCCTGCGGCGCCGGCCTGCTCATGGATAACCTTGTCAGCGGATACGGCGCCACCAATCTGGTGCTGCGCCTCTGGCCCCTGGCGCTGGTCGGTTTCGGTGCCGAGTATCTGCTTCAGACCGTGCTGAGCCACACCAACAACGAAGAGCGCCGGCTCCGCTTCGATGTCGGCGGCGCCATTCTTCTCACCTTCGTGCTTCTGCTTTCGGCGGGGGTCAGCGGCTTCCGCACCTGGGCGCCCCACTTCGGCCGGAACTTCAACATCGGCGTGGGCCCCAGCGAGAGCCGCTCTGAGACCAAGTCCGCCCCGGCCACCAACGCCAGGGAACTGATCGCCGAAGTCAGCGTGGGCACCATTACCCTGCAAGAGTCGGCCAGCCCCGAAGTGCGGGTGGAAGCCACCTACACCATGCACGGCTTCGCCGCCGGCGAAATGCAGGCGCTGCTTGAGCAGATCAAACTCAACATCACCGAAGGCGAGATCATACGCATTACCGCAGATGTGCCGAGCAACGTCAACAACCTCTCCATCAGGTATATCATCTCTGCACCCTCCGGCCTCCGCGTTCGGGCCAAGACGGGCGCAGGCAGCGTCGACGTCCGCAGCTACAAGGGCGACCTCGACCTGTCCAGCAACGTCGGCCGCATCGAAGTGGAGTCGGTCAAGGGCTCCCTTACGGCCAACGGCGGGTCCGGTCTCGTCTCCGTCCGTGCGTTTGAAGGGCCCATCTCCATTCGCACCAACGTGGGCAGCATTCAGACGACCGACACCATCGGTGCCCTCCAGCTGGATTCCGGCACCGGCCCCATTACCGCTTCCAACTTCGCGGCCGGTAAGCTGATCGCCGAGACCCGGACAGGCCGGGTGGACGCCAGCACCCGGGAGCCCTTGGGCGGCGATGTCTCGCTGAAGACCCAGACCGGCAGTGTCTCCTTCTCCATGCCCCAGTCCAGCAGCGCCCGCGTCACGGCCCAGACCCGCACGGGCTCCATCTCCGCTCCGTCGTTCATGGCAACCACCCGCAGCGGCGCTTCGGGCCACTCGGTCGGCACCCTGGGCGACGGCAAGTACACCGTCAACCTGGAAGCCAGCACCGGCGCCATCAACCTCAACATCCGATAGCTCTTTCCATATGAAGGCGGCCCGGTGCTTTGCAGCACCGGGCCGTTGCGCGTTATGCCGTCACAAGCGGATCATACCACCGGGGGTGGAGCATGCGCAGGTGCTCCTTCGCCCGAATCTCCTCCGCCGATGTGTCCACCACCGCCACAGCCAACCCACTTGCCCCGGCGGAAGCCCCCAGGAAGGGACGCACCGGTGTGTAGACGAGACTGCCGCCGGCCCTGTTGGCAACGGCAAGGGCGGTGTCATTCTCCTTCATGCGGGCGAACCAGAGAAACCGGTCCTGCTCCGTGGTCCAGTTGGCGGGTACGGCGATCACGTCCGCCGCCTTCTTGGCCAGCACTCGGGCCACTTCCGGCACCAGCAGGTCGGCGCCGGTCATGACGCCCAGCCGCCCCCAGGGTAGTGTCAGCACCCTGCCGCCATAGGCCACGGCACCGTCTGCGGTGACGACCCGGGGCTGCCCCGAGGCTCCCCAGACCACTGCGCAGTTATGCCTGCGGGCCGCCTCCGCCATCGCGTCGGGTTCGGGCCCCGCCTCGGAGTCGGAGAACACCATAAGGTCCAGCCCAGGCAGATCCCTGGAGCGGGCCACCCCTTCTGCCTGCAGCAGTTGCTCCAGCATCACGGGCAGGGCCGTCGCCTCGCCCACCCCAATGACCGTGGGACGGCCGGGCGGTTCCGGGCGCACGCCCTTCCAGTGCCAGAGATGGGTGCTAATTAGCAGCTCCTGATACTCCGCCGGGCGCCGCCGGGCAAGGGCGACCGCACGTGCTGCCGTGCTCTGCTCCAGGTTGACCTCGGCCACGGCCATGCCGTCGCCCTGCGGCAGCACGGCCAGGTACAGACCGTCGGGACCCACCACGGCTGCCTGCCCGCAGAAAGTGGAGCCGCGCTCCTCGCCACAGCGGTTCGAACAGACCACGTAGACGCCGTTCTCCAGGCCCCGCGCCTGCCAGGAGGCCCGCGAGCCGCTCCAGTTGGTCGGGCAGGCGATCACGTCCGCTCCCGCCAGAGCCGCAATGCGGGCGGGCTCCACAAAGTCCAGGTCCATGCAGATAATCAGCCCGATGCGCCCGAGTTCGGTCTCGAAGACCGGGATGCCCAGGTCTCCGTCACGGGCCCAGCGGGTCTCGTCCCGGTAGACGTGGGTCTTGCGGTACTTCCCCACGTAGCCCTCGGGTCCCACAAGCACCGAGGTGTTGTAGAACGCCCCGGTGGAAGGCTCCACTTCGGGCAGGTTCAGCACCACATAGATACCGTGCGCAGCGGACAGCTGAGCAAACGCCTCCACTGTGGGGCCGCCGGGGACCACTTCCGCCAGGGGCGCCACTTCGTCCCGGTCGGCAAAGCAGTAGCCCGTGAAGGCCATCTCGGGCAAAACGGCCAGGCGCACCCCGCCAGCGGCGGCCCGAGCGGTCAGCTCCAGGAGCGCTGCGACGTTGTACGCCTTCTCACCGAACCGGGGCTCATACTGAACGGCAGCGACCTTGTAGCGCATACGGTTACCCCACCCCCGATCTCATACCGGGGCATTCGAGGCGCACCTGCGAGCCTCCTGCCGCCCTAGTCCAGCGGAACCAGGCTGCCCTTCGGACCGATGGTGATCTTCCGCTCGCGCAGTCGCTTGTTCAGCACGCCCCCCACCCGGCCGGTCTCCGCCGCCGTCAGGTTCCCCCACCCTTCCGAGGCCACCTTTTCGGCCAGGCCCAATTCGTTGGCAATCTCCATCTTGAGCAGGTCCAGCGGCGTGATCTCCTTGGGCTTCCGCTGCTTGGCGGCGGTAGCATTCTGCATTCCTTGCATGTACGGGGTCCCTCCTCCCCCGTAGGTTGACCACCCCAGCCGCGAAAAACACCTGCTCCATGGAAGGCCATCTGCCAGTCCACACCGCACTATACAATCGTGCATATACATGGGTGGGCGCTCCCGCTTTCGCCGCTGGGCTGCGTGTGCCATAATGGAGGCAATCTACGGCTTCTGGAGGATTCCGGCATGGAAATCTACGGCACGGTTCTGCCCATGGTGATGACGCGTGAAGGGTATGCCTTCCGCTACGGCGACGACGACCCCGGCGAACTTGACATTCTGCAGGCGCAAGACGAAGGCCTCGCCCGGCACATCGCTGAAGTGCTGGAGGACCTCTACTTCCTGCAGACCACGCTCACGCTGCCCCGCGACGAAGAGGGGCTCGAAGAGCTGGTCGGCACCGAGGAGGAGCTTCATGCCCTGCGGGTCATTGCGGCCGAACTGCACGGCAGGACACCCGAAGAGTACCAGGAGGGGCGGGTGCCCGCCGGCTTCCAGTTCAACCACCTGATCAACCATGCAGACACCGATGGCTACTACCTGCCGGTGGACTTCCCCCAGGCCTTCTTCCTGGACGAGATCTCCATTGGATCTGCCGTGGCCCTTTTGGCCGAACTGCAGGCCTTGGAACCCGTTCTGGCCGAACGTTTCCCCGCCGATGTGGCCCTCGCCCGCGCCACATCCGACGATGATGAACGGGCGGAGATCTCCGGCCCGGTGGGCGTCTGGCACTCCCTGTGCCGGCTCTGCCGGTCCGCCGTTGCGCTGGACATGCCCATCATCTTCGGCGAAGGCTAGCCTAGGTCAGTTCGGCAGGCAGCCCCTCCTCCACCAGCTCTTCCGGCGACAGGGTTTGGTCCCGGCACGCCTCGCCCGCCAGCCAGCGGTACTCGGCCTTGATGTGCTCCAGGTCTTCCTCATAGTTCAGCGACTGCGGGTGAACGTGAAACGGAATCGACTGAGGCAAGTGGCGGATGCGCTCCGCCGTCTGGTGCACCTGGTCGTGCAGAAACTTGAGCCGCTCCAGCACTTCAGTCCGATCCATAACAAACATCGCCTCCTTCCCCGGTAGTCTGCCCGGGAAAGGAGGCGATCTCTTTTAGTCAATGATGCAGAGTTCCAGCGTCTGGGCGGCACCGTCGCCGCAGGGGCCTCCGTTCGACAGCCGCTGTGGGAAGCCCTTGTCGTCGGTGCGGGCGGTCTGCGTGTGCCATCCCTTCACGCCCGACTCGTCCACCGTCACCCAGAGCATCCAGCTGGTGCGGGAAGGCTCGTTGAGCGACGGCGGCACGTCCATGTAATCATCGAAGACGAAGTTGCCCAGGCTGTAGACGATCAGCCCTTGCTTATAGTACTCCACCGTCTGCGTCACGTGGGGATGGCTGCCCACCACCAGCGCCGCGCCGGCGTCGATCATCTTGCGGGCCAGGGCCGCCTGGCGGGCCGACGGCTTGGACTGGTACTCCAGCCCCCAGTGCGGGTAGACAATCACCATATCCGCCTGCTGCCGTGCCGCCTTGATGTCGGCCACCACCCGGTCGTCATCGCTCCAGGCCAGGCCTGACGTGGCGGGGCCTGCCTCGTACGACCGGAGCTCGATCTCGTTGTAGCCGAGGATGGCCAGCCGCAGGCCGTTTCGCTCGATCAGGAGGGGCCGGTGCGCTTCCTCAAGATTCCGCCCGCCGCCGAAGTAGTTCACGCCGCCCCTGGTCAACAGCTCCAGCTGCTCGGCGAACGCATCCTTACCGAAGTCGCCCGAGTGGTTGTTGGCCAGCGACACCGCGTCGAAGTACCGTGCCAGCAGGGGAACGTTGCGCGGATGGCAGCGGAAGTTGTAGGCCTTGGGCACCCTCTGCCCGACAGTGGCGATCACGCACTCCAGGTTCCCGATGGTCACATCGGCGTCATCCAGCAGGCGTGCCACGCCGCCGAAGGGGTCCTCCCCCTTGGCGATATGCTGGCCCGGAATGCGGTCGAGCATGAGGTCGCCCAGGAAGAGCAGCCGCACCGGCTTCTTCTCAGGCACCACCGGCTGGGGGGGCGTGGTCTCGGTCCCGGGACCCGGCGTGGTCTCCGTGCCGGATTCGGTCCCCGTCGCCGGGGTCTGGTTCGAGCCGGTTCCGGTCCCGGCCGTCGTGTCAGAGCCCGTGGGCCGGGCCGTCAGGCTGCATGCTACCACCACTGCGCCCACTGCCACCACCATCAACAAGGCAAACAAAGCAAGCGTTCGCGTTCCCATGTGCTCCCATTCCCGATAACGGCGCCCCGAAAGGGTCACCGGAGTATAGACGAATTAGCACCTTTATGCTACCATACAGGGCGAACTGATGTCACAAAGTAGCCATAAGACTTCCCTGCGAGCGGAAAGGAGCGGGGCATACGTGGGCTGGATGACCATTCTCGGCCTTGACTGGAAAGGGGGCCGACTGAACCACCCCTTTGACCTTGTCGACGTGCCCAAGCGGAGCGGACTCTTTAAACTCCACTCCCGGCAGGAGAGCGGCGAGTGGGAAGTCTTCTTCGTCGGCCAGGCCAAGAACCTCTATGCCACCCTGCTGGCTTACTTCGGCACCGTCTCCGAGGGCGATGTGGAGGCAGCGGGCATCAACCGGTGCGCCAGGGAGCGCCTTGCCTCCGGCGAGTCTGCCTTCTCCTACGCCGAACTGACCAGCGAACGGGAGTTGAACGGCGCCCTGCACAGCCTGTACGAATACTACAAGCCGGCCTGCAACCAGCCCGAACACGTGCCCGATGTGACCGACGTGGCCTGCAACCCATTCTGACCTGAAGTCGAACCGGCGCCCTGGGGCGCCGGTTTCCGCTTATTTCGGCGGCCAGTGCTTGACCAACCGGATCTCATCGCGCACGGGGATCGAACCGAACCCTGCCTCGTACGGCTCGCCGCTCTTCTTGTGGTGCTCCGCCATGATGCCCGGCAGAATCGCCTCAATCACCCAGCCCCGCCGCTGGTAGAAGTACAGAGCCGGCAGGTTGTCGTTGGTGGTCGAGAGGGCATATGTCTCCAACCCAGCCGCCTGCATGTCCACCTCGGCCTTGAGCAGCAGCTTGCCGCCCACGCCCATGCCCTGGTACTGCGGGTAGATCGACAGGTCCAGCACCAGCCCCCGCCCTTCGTGGGGCGCCCAGGTAATAATGCCGGCCAGCTCGTTGCCCACGTACCCCAGAACGGACCGCTCGGCCAGCAGGTCCCACGTCTTGCCGAAGGTCAGCATGTTGTCCGTCTTGCCCCAGAAGTCCAGGAGTATCTTCACCACATGGGCCCGCTGCTCCGGTCCGGCCGTCAGTACAGTGACCGACTCCTTCCGGCTGGAGCGGTGGGCCGCCACCACGGCCAGGCGGGCATGCTCCCAGCAGAGCTGAGCGCCGGTGTATTCGCAGCGGTGCGTCGCAGGCTTTCCGCATACCTCGCATTCCATGGGAAAATCACAGTCCTTCCTGGTAGATGCGGGAGATAATCCCCTCGATCTCGGGCTCCTCCACCGTCAGGTCGCGAATGGCGTACTGCTCGGAGACCCTGGCGATCAACTGGCTGGCCGAAATCAGGTCCCGGTTGAAGCGAAGCCAGAAGCGATTCGCCTCCCGCTTCATCTGCTCGGCACCCTCGATCCTAAGGTCGGCGCCAAAGCCGTTGGGCTCCAGGTCCACCACCAGGGTCCGCAGCTTGCCAAAGCGCTCCTTGATCTGGGCCAGGGGCCCGTCGTATATGACGGTGCCTTTGTCGATGAGGATCATCCGCTCGCACATTTTCTCAATATCTTGCATGTCGTGGGTCGTGAGAATCACCGTCACGCCGCGCTCCCGGTTAATCTCCTTCATGAACTCCCGGATCTTCTCCTTGGCCACCACGTCCAGGCCGATGGTCGGCTCATCCAGGTAGAGAATCTTGGGGTCGTGCAGCAGAGCGGCTGCCAGGTCGGCCCGCATGCGCTGGCCCAGCGAAAGCTGGCGCACGGGCGTCTGCAGGAACTCATCGAGCCCCAGCAACTCCCTGAAGCGGTCCATATTGCGGGTAAATTGCTGGGCCGGCACCTTGTAGATGTGCTGGAGAAGCTGAAAGGACTCGATGGTCGGCAGGTCCCACCAGAGCTGTGTCCGCTGGCCGAAAACAACGCCAATCTGCCTGGCGTTCTCCGTGCGCTTCTCGTAGGGGACCAGCCCCCGCACCCGAACCTGGCCGCCGGTGGGCACCAGAATGCCGGTCAGCATCTTGATGGTTGTGGACTTGCCTGCGCCGTTGGGGCCAATGTAACCCACCAGTTCGCCTGGCTGAATGGAGAAGCTGACATCATTTACGGCTAGCTTGGTCGTATACTCCCGTGAGAAAAGGGAGCGCAGTGCGCTGAAAGCCCCTTCCTTACGCTTGGCAATCTTGAACTCCTTGCGCAGCCCCTGGACCTCGATGATGGCGGTCACCCTGGTGGCTCCTTTCGTCCCGCAGACTGGCAGCAGATACTATAGACGTAGAATTGTGCCGCCAAGTTCCGCCAACATTTACTCGCACCGACCCCAGAGGCCGAGATTTTGCTCCCGCGCCTGGCGCATGAGCCCCAGCATGAGATCCACGTATTCCGGCTTGGGGCTGGCGGTGTAGCTGTAGGCGTAGCCGTCCGCCACCATCATGGCATTTAGCATGCGGCCATCTTTTAGCCATACATAGGCCAGGTCCCGACCGTACTTGTCCGTCTTGGTCTCGTCGTACGTCAGGCGCACTTCCCCGTCCGATTTTTCGATGAGCGACTTGGCATAGCGATATGCTTCTTCGCCGTAGTACTGAACCTCGCCGGTCCGGGTGGTGCTCTTTTCGGGCGTGTCCATGGCCAGAAGGCGAACGGTGGTCTTGCCATTTTTCGACACGGAAATGGTATCGCCGTCGATAACCTCCAGTACCTTGTAGACCGGAGCTCTCTTGTCCGTGAGCACCGGAACCTGAAGCCGCACATCCACATTCTTCCGGTGCTCCTTGTACTCCGCGCACGGCAACTGGCTGCTCCCCGAGGCGCCCCGCGTCGCTGCGCCCGGCAGGGGCAGCGCCTCCGGGTCAGTCAGGTAGACATAGATAGCCGCAGCCGCGAGCACCACCAGAAGGCCCAGCAACAGCTGACGCTTCGACAAGCTGATCCCCCGCTTCGATGCAGAGCGTTCAAAAGGGAAGGATTTTTCACACGATGCACGAATGCTGATGAAAGGAAAGGGATGTAACATGAAGGAGGAAAGGGCCAATGCTCAAGTGTCCTGACTGTGGACGTACCGGCGGCCCGTTCCGCCTGACCCGCCAAATACAGGCCGACGGCCAGGTGCTCCGCAGCTGGTCCTGCCCCTGTGGGCTCACCTTTCACGCCGTCGCCGGGACCGAGCGGACAGCCGTGGCACAGGCGCCGTACACCGGCTTCTCGCTGGAGTGGGGCGGGCGGGCCCAGCCGGTGCGACTGGAGCGCATCGGCAAGCATGAGACCATCTGGCGCCTCGGCCCCTGGACCATTAGCGTCTCAGGACCGCCTAGCGGCCCGGGCACGCGCGTGGTTGCGCTCATCGACAAGGAAGATGAGCCGGCAGGCGAATGGCGCCTGGACCCCAACTGGGGCCCGGGCGAGGTGGGGCGAAGGCTAAAGCTCAGGCCCCTGCCCCCAGGCCTGGAGCCTGACCTGCTGGCCCGTATCTTCGTGCGGCTACTGGTCTAGTCCGGCCTGGCGTCGCTGCGCTCCGCCGGGGGCAAACTGCGCAGGTACTCCTCGTACCGGCGGAGCAGGGCCCGGCGCCGGGCATAGTCCGGGCAGCCCCGGGCCACCAGGGCCCAGAACCGTGGGCCGTGGTTCAGCTCCCCCAGGTGGGCAATCTCATGGACCAGGACATACTCCAGCAACTCCCTGGGTCCGCCTTGCAACCGGTGGGATATCTGTATGTTACGGGTGCGGCCGCTGCAGGAGCCCCAACGGCTCTCCTGCTTGCGGAACCGCACCTTTCCCATGCCGAAACCGTAGAACCGCTGGTTAATGGCATGTGCCCAGGCAGTCAGGGCCGCATCGTCGGTCACGTCAGACGGGGTCAGTCCCGGCGGCAATTGGGCCGGACCCGTCCGGGCCGCCAGCCGCCGGGCCCGCTCGAGCCGGGGCGTCAGACGGTCGGTTAAAACGTCTATGTGCCGCTGCTGCTCCGTCCGGGGCAACCGGCTGGAGATGTAGAGCACAATCTCGCCGTCTTTGATGATGCCGGAGGAGTTCTTTTTGTCTTTGAAGATGATTCGCATCCACTGCCTCCTCAGGTGGACAAGGCTCCGAATTCTGCGCATAAGCTGACGTAGTATTCTTGCCCAGGACGTCATACGGAACAGAAGGAGGAATGAACCATGCAACGCGTAAACACGGGCGGCATCGTCCTGATTCTCATCGGCGTCCTGTTCCTGCTGTTCAACTTCAACATTCTGAGCTGGCACGTCATCTGGAAGTTCTGGCCCCTGATCCTGGTGGGCATCGGCGCTTCCATGCTGATCCCGCGCAAGCCGCAGTAGCTTACGTCATTGCCGCAACCACGGCGTTATGGAACCTGGGGCGCAGGCGCAGAATGTGGTGCCTATGGAAACAAGGGCGGCCCGCGGTGGCCGCCCTTCTTCCATTTCCCTATGGAGCTTTAGAAGTCCTGTTGGGCGACCGTCGTCTCCTTCACCCACACGGGCGACGACGGCGGCTCAAAGGCTACAAAGACCCGAAACGGATCAGGCATATGGGCATCTTCATGCCGGGGATGGAAGCGCAGGCGCACGGAACCGTCTGCGCCCTCGGGGATCACAAAGAGCCGGCGGGCCCCGTCGGCCCCGGCCACCTGCTCCAGCTTCCGCAGGATCTCCCCGTTGGCCCCCTTCCCCAGGGGCGCCTCTTCCCACTCCATAACCAGCTGGCTCATGTCGAACGAGACCGCCAGCAGGTGCTCACGTGAGCGCCAGCCTCTCACGGGGGGCGTGGGCCCCCATTGCCAGGCCACGTCCAGCTCCACTTGCCCACCTGGCACCTGCCTTGCGACAGCGGTGACCGATAGGCTCTCTGCGGCCGCCCTGCCCAGCCGGGCCTCCAGAAGGAGAACTCCGACCAATGCCATGCAGAACAGCCCGAGTGCCACTAGTTTGGCCGGAACCGCCTTCACCCCAGTTCACCTCGGTTTGGCATCGGTTGGAGAGCTGACCCTCAACGAAGTCCTGTGGTCACAGGCCCCCGGCTCTGCTCGGAGCCAACTTGGAAGGCCAGGCCGGTGCCTTCCGTCCATGACTTCGCATCGGTATTGATCTGGATGCTGCCCGTGCTGCCCGTGGGCCCGGCCCCCAGGGTAACCTGGAGCCTCACGCCCCACCACGTGTGCGTGTAGTTGGCGAAAACATTCGTCCAGCGGCCGTATACGCTGGGCGAGACGGGGCGGAAGTTCACAAACAGATCCCAGTCCCGGACCTGGTCGTTGACGGTGAAGCTGGCGATCCCCTGCGTATGCTGGTCACGTTGCACCCCGTCGTAGGGGTAAGATGCCAGATATACGAGGTCGCCCACAATCCAGCGCACGTCGATCACATCGTTGGGGTCATCGATCCAGGTGTACTCGGTGCTGCTCCAGTGGCCGTTCACGACAGCTTGCTCGGTGTAGGTGCCGTCAGTGTTGCGCCACTCGAATAGCCACATGGTCATGGTGAAGTCCGCCTTCTGCCCGGCCAGAGGCCTGACTCCGGGCGCATGCACCTTGGTCTCCGCCTTGGACTCGAAGTCGGGTCCCACGCTGGTGGTGGTCGACTGGGTTGCTACTACGGCTTCACCGGTGTAGACGAATGTCACCTTGGTCTCTCTGTAGCCGAGGAAGCGAGCGCCACGTTCTGCCAGCCTGCCGGCCACCTGCCGGGGGACTCTGGTCTGGGCGAGAATCTGCCGCACCGAGAGGACCGTCTCTTCGTCCCGCCGAGCCTTCCCTTGGGCCAGGCTCGCAGCCGGTATCATCGCAGCCAACGCCAGACCGAGCACCAACGCTACGAACTTCTTCACCTTGGAAGGCCCCCCTTTGCGTTGCCCGGTCGCTCCCGGGTCGCCCCGGGTCCCCACACGGCCGGGTCAATCCCCAGTTTTCCGGCCCCTGCGACCACCCCACCGGTCGCTTGCCGCTTTGCCGACAAATGTATGGCGCCGCTTTGTTCGACATGCCCAGACCGCGTCTTTATTGTCTGTGATTTCGCCCAAGTCCGTCTTAATGGTTTCCGACATTTTCGCTCCCGAACCGAGGCATCCTCTCAATATGGTAGGGATTACCTCCCAGTAGAAGAGATGTTCTCAAGTCGCGTACAAAATCGAAGCGCCTGCCCCCATTTGTCGGGAGCAGGCGCCTTTGGTCTCCTACTTCTCTTCGATGACCACCGACTTGATGGTGGGCGGGGCCACCGGCTTGCTCTTCTCACCCGAGGAGGACGCCACTACTTCCACGTTGGACAGCTTGGTCAGCGTGTCGAAGCTGGCCTGGTCGGCCACCTTGCCGAACTGTGTATAGTTGGGCAGTTGGTCCAGGCTGCCGCAGCCCTTCGCGTTGCAGATGAAGAACTGGCTGCCGTTGGTGTTCTTGCCCGCATTGGCCATGGCCACAATGCCCAGGTCGTAGGGTCGCTTCGGCGGAAGCTCGTCCTCGAAGCGGTAGCCGGGGCCGCCGGCGCCCGTACCGGTGGGGTCACCGGTCTGGACCATGAAGTTCTTGAGGATGCGGTGGAAGACCACATTCTCGTAGTAACCTTCCCTGGCCAGGAAGACGAAGTTGTTCACCGTCTTGGGCGCGTCTTTGGCGAAGAGCTCAATGCGAATGTCACCAAGGCTGGTCTTAATGGTAGCGAAGTACTGTTTGTTTGGGTCGATCTTCAGGGCCGGGGGGCTGTTCCACTGTTTCTTGGTCGGCTGAGCGGGCGGCTGGGTCTGAGCCGGCTGCTGCCCCTGATTGTTAGCCGCGGCCGGCGACTTGTTGTCGCCCGCCCCTTTCTGTACTCCGCCGCATCCGGCGACAGCCACTGCAGTGACCAGCGCCAGGGTCAGAGCGATCCAACGCATACGCATGAATCTTGTCCCCTCCGTGTGTCCTCTCTTTTGGGTTCAACACTCAAAAGAATACATCGCGCCGGTTGGAAGGGCAAGTCTCATGCCCGTGCAGAATACTCGGGGAGAGCACCATAGCGAGGGATAAGTATGATACGTGGACGTTTCGCCCCGACCCCATCCGGTCAGATGCACATCGGCAACGCCCGTACCGCCTTGCTTTCCTGGTTGCAAGTGCGCCAGGCCGGCGGGCAGTACGTGCTGCGCATGGAAGATATCGACAAGCCCCGGTCACGGCCGGAGCTGGCCAGGCAGATTCTTGCAGACCTGCGGTGGTTGGGCCTCGACTGGGACGAGGGCCCCGACGTGGGTGGTCCCTTCGGGCCATACACGCAGAGTGAGCGAGAGGAGCTTTACCAGGCCGCTCTGGAGCGGCTGGACGCCGGTGGATGGCTCTACCCCTGCTACTGCAGCCGGGCCGAGATCATGGCCATCGCTTCAGCGCCCCACGGCCTCGCCGAGGAGGGCCCGTGCTACCCTGGAACCTGCCGCCGCCCATCAGCCACCGAGGCCGCGGCACGAGCGGCTCGGGGCAAGACCCCGTCTCTCCGATTTGCCATGCCTGAGCTCGAGATCGCCCCTTTCGATGACGGCATCGCCGGGCCGCACGGGTTCCCAAGTGGCCACGGCGGCGACTTCATCGTGCGCCGGGCGGACGGCATTTTCGGCTACCAGCTGGCCGTGGTGGTGGACGACGGCGCCATGCAGATCACGGACGTTCTGCGGGGCTGGGACCTGTTGGACTCTACCCCGCGACAGATCTGGCTCTACCGGGCCCTCGGGCTCCCCATCCCCCGCTTCGCCCACGCCCCCTTGCTCTACGGCCCTGACGGGCAGCGGCTGTCCAAGCGGCACGGCTCCGTCACCATCGCCGGCATGCGGGAGGCGGGAGCCCCGCCGGAGCGGGTGGTGGGCTACCTGGCCTACCTGAGCGGCCTCGCCGATCGCCCCGAGCCCGTGACAGCGCTTGAACTGATCCCCGCCTTCGACCTCGCCCGCATCCTTAAAGAGCCCGTAGTCGTAGACGAAGCCACGCTGCAAGCCATGTCGACCGGAGGGCGGTGACAAGATCCCATGGAAGGCCGCATTCTGTTGGCCGACGACGAGCCCGACATTCACGAACTGCTGACACCCCTGCTTCAGCGGGAGGGCTTTGCCGTCGCCCACGCCTACACGGGCACCGAAGCGATTGACCAGGCCCGGGCGAGCCAGCCCGACCTGATGCTGCTCGATGTGATGCTGCCTGGCTTCGACGGCTTTGAGGTCTGCCGGGAACTGCGGTGCACATGCACGTTCCCCATTCTCTTCCTCTCGGCCCGGGGGGAGGAGATTGACAAGCTGCTGGGCCTCGGCGTGGGCGGCGACGACTACATCACCAAGCCGTTCAGCGCGGCCGAGGCAGTGGCCCGGGTGAAAGCCCACCTCCGCCGGCGGCGGCAGTTTGATGCGGTGGAAGCCCCCTATGCGCAGCCTCCGGCTATTCACACGGCCGGACTTACCATCGATGCGGGTGCAGCCGAAGTGCGTCTGGCCGATGGCCGGGCGGTCAGCCTTACGGCCAGGGAGCTGGCCCTCCTTCAGACCCTGGCCCGGGCGCCGGGGCGCATCTTTACGAAGAAGCAGCTCTACGAGGCGGCCTGGGACTCACCCTGGTTCGGCGATGACAACACGGTCATGGTCACCATCCGGCGGCTGCGGGAGAAAGTGGAGACGGACCCCGACCGACCGGAGCTGATTCTAACCATCCGGGGACTGGGTTACAAGCTGGCCAATGGCGGGGGGGCGAGCTAGGCCATGCGCCTCTCCACCCGCCTCAGCCTGTCCTACCTGGCCTTCATCGCCCTGCTCTTCGTCCTGGTACTGGGCCTGGTCTTCGTTCAGGTCACCCGCCTGGCCAACCGCGCACAGAGTCTGCCCTTCCCCGCATCGCCCGGTGAGGCCCGGGCGGTGGCCCAACACCTGGCCGCCAACGGCCTGACCACCCCTGTCCCGCCCGCTCTGGCCGAAGACACCCTGGGCGCCGGCGGCTGGATTCAGGTGGTGGACGCCAGCGGCAGCGAAGTGCAGACCGTCTCAGCTCCCGCCGACCGCATCACCACCTTCACGGCAGCGCAGCTGGCCGTTCAGCTGCTGCCCTGGTGGCGCGAGGACCCGTGGTACGCCGAAATGGCGCCCGTCGGCGAGGTTGCCTCCCCCACCGGCATGGTCATTCTGCGGGTGCCAAAGTCGGAAGCGTACCCGATCTTCGGCGGAGTCTTCTCGCCCAGGTTATACGACACGTTTATCGCCTACTTCATGGGCGGCGTCGGCCTGGCCGTCCTTACGGCTGTTGCCCTGGCCCTGCTGGTTGGCTTCTGGTACGCCCGCCGGCTGGCCCGTCCCCTGGTGCGGCTCTCCACCGAGCTGAAAGTGGCTGCGGCTGGCGACTTCACTCACCGAATCCCGGTCCGGGGCAAAGATGAGTTCGCAACCCTGGCCCAGGCCTACAACCACCTGGTAGAGCGCCTCACCGACGCGGAGCAGGAGCGCACCCGCACCGAGGAGGCCCGGCGCGACCTGGTGGCCAACCTCTCCCACGACCTGCGCACGCCCTTGACTTCCATTCAGGGCTTTGCCGAGCGGCTGGCGGAACCGGAGACCGCGCCGGACGAGCGGCAGCGCTATGCGGGGCTCATCGGGTCCCGCGTGGCCCAACTGAACGGACTCCTGGGCGATCTGCTGGAGCTCTCCCGCCTGCAAGCCCTGCCAGAGGTCCAACGGGCCCCCACCGACCTGGCGGAACTGGTGCGGGAGACGGTCATCGCCTTCCTGCCCGAACTCGAGCAGGCCGGCCTGGAGGTGGAAGCAGACCTGCCCGAAGACCTGCCCCCCGTTCCCGCCGACAACCACCTGATCCGGCGGGCCCTCCAGAACCTGGTCGTCAATGCCCTGCGCCACAGCGGCGGGGCGACCACGCTGAAGGTCGGCCTGTACCGGTCGGGGAGCGGCCAGGCCCTGGAGGTCAGGGACAATGGCAAGGGCATTCCCGCCGAAGAGCTGCCCCACCTGTTCGACCGCTATTACCGGGGCACGTCGTCAACGGCCCGGGGACGGGGCTCCGGCCTGGGCCTGGCCATCGTCCGGCAGATTGCCGAGAACCACGGCGGGCGCATAGGCGTGCTCAGCATCCCCGGTCAGGGCTCCACCTTCACCCTCTGGCTGCCACTGTAAGGTAGATGTAAGGCTCACTACAGGTCTATGAAAACCTCCTCTGCTAACCTGTTCTCAGGTAACGCAGAGGAGGTTCGCTCGTTTATGGATACAGTCCTGACCACACGCTCCCTCACCAAACGCTATGGCCGCCGCAATGTGGTTGACGGCGTCAGCCTGACCGTCCGTCGTGGCGACATTTACGGCTTCCTGGGCCCCAACGGCGCCGGCAAAACGACCACTCTCCGCATGATTGTGGGCCTCGTCCGTCCCACCGGCGGCTCCGTCCAGCTGCTCGGGCAAGACGCGGCGAAGGCGCCCCGTCTCCTCATGAGCGCCGTGGGCTCCCTGATCGAAGGGCCAGCCTTCTACCCCCACCTCTCCGCCGCTCAGAACCTCGAGCTGGTCCGTACGCTCAAGGGGAGCGTCAACAAGCGCCAGATTCCCGAGCTGCTGGAGCTGGTCAACCTCGCCAACACCGGTAATCTGGCCGCAGAGCGGTTCTCCCTGGGCATGAAGCAGCGGCTGGGCATCGCCATGGCCCTGGTGGGCGACCCGCAGCTCCTGGTCCTGGACGAGCCCACCAACGGCCTCGATCCGGAAGGCTTCCGGGAGATCCGTGCGCTCTTGCGGCTGCTGGTCGCCGAGCGGAACATGACCATACTGCTCAGCAGCCACCTCCTGCACGAAGTGGAGCAGGTGGCCACCCGAGTGGGTGTCATTCGGGAAGGCCGGCTGCTCACGGAAGCCTCGGTGGATGAACTCCGCCGAAAGAGCGAGCGCACGCTGGAAGTGACCGTCTCCCGGCCCCAGCAGGCCGCCGACCTCTTGCGGGAGCGCCTGCACCTGCCGGTGGAACGGCTGGAAGGCCACACCCTGGTGATCAAGGGCAAGGCGCCCGCCGCAGCGGTCAACGCCCTGCTGGTTCGCAACGACCTTGAGGTCTCCCGGCTGGTGGAGCGGGAGCCGTCCCTGGAAGAGATCTTCTTCACCCTGACCGAAGGCCGCGCCGAGGAGGATGTCGTCAATGCTTAGAACCATCAGCGTCGAACTGCGCAAGTGGCGCCGCACGACCTTTCTGCTAGTCACCTGTGGCGCTGCCATGATGGCCCCGTTCCTCTGCTACCTCATGTACCTCCTCCGTGATGGCATCGCGACCAAGGCCGAGATACTGAACAACGTGATGATGTACCACCTCATCTTCACAGGCCCCCTGATGGCCACGTTGGTCGGCGCACAGATGATCGCCGCCGAGTACCAGTGGGATACCTGGAAGGTCTCCCTGACCGCACCGCATCCCCGCTGGCGCATCTACATGGCCAAGTGGATCGTGGGTATGGTTTGGATGGTCGCGCTGTCGGTCCTGGTCGGCCTCGGCGGCATGCTGATCCCGCTGCTGATCAACTCCACAGGCACGTACAGCTTCTGGCCCTGGCTTGCGAGCTTTGCCCTCGGGGGCGTCGGGCTCTCCGTCATGATCCCCTTCTACCACCTGATCACCCTGATCTCCCGCAGCTTCTTCTTTACCAGCGGCGTGGGCATTGTGGCCACGTTCGCTGCTCTCCTGATGCTGCAGTCAAAGTACCAGCTGATCCATCCAATCTCGGGTAACCTGATTCTCGTGAGCCAGCTGTCCGGCGGCGACGCGATCAGTCCCCTGGCTGTGGGCAGCATGCCCATCTGGATCGGCCTTCAGGTGGCTCTGCTGGTAGGTTCCGTACTGCTGTCGCTGGTCTACGTCCAGCGGGCAGACTACCGTTAGGGTCGCCAGCCGGGCTGAAAGACCCAGCGGAACTCCTTGGCCTTCGTCCGCTTGGACGTCTTCGACATGCAGTTTTCGCAGGCCGTCTGCTCCGACCGGTAGCCGGCGGCCCTTTCCTTTGACTGCATGATTAGCACCGGCTGCCCGCACCAGGAGCAGCTGTTGGAATCGTATTCGTAGCGGTCAAAATCGGGCTCAATGCCAAACTTCCGAACCTCCGCTGGATCGATCATGCGCGCTGCGCCCCCTCCACAAGTCTCCAGTTATGTCGACTCTCCGCAAGGCACATACTACCCTCCAAACCTTCGCGTTGATTGGGGGGAGTGTGTGCCTTGAGCCTTGCCTCCGTCACCGACAGTCTCGGGCTGCCTCCTGCCCCCAGCATTTTCGCGGGATCTGAGTGGGGCAGTGCCGATGCCGACGGCCCGCTTACCTTTATAGACTTGCCCGGAACCGCCGGAGGTCCGCCTCCCGACCCCGAGAAGATTTACTGCCCTGACGGTGCCGAGCTGTACGCTTACCAGGAAGACGGCGTGAAGTTCCTGCTGGAGCACCCGGTCGCCCTGCTGGGTGACGAAATGGGCCTCGGTAAGTCGATTCAGGCCATCGCTGCCCTGCGGATGTTGATCCACCGGGGCGAAGTGAACCGGGTTCTGATTCTCTGCCCCAAGACCGTGCTGTTCGACTGGTACTACAAGCTCCGCCAGTGGGCGCCCGACCTGCGGGTGGTGCCTGTGGAGGGG
>Ga0196971_1000330_pt1 | contig 41121 bp, 33 predicted proteins | sample S1v_1013CmetaG_FD_148660 | JGI IMG/M metagenome (GOLD analysis project Ga0196971, IMG submission 148660) | Soil microbial communities from Anza Borrego desert, Southern California, United States - S1+v_10-13C | ecosystem: Environmental > Terrestrial > Soil > Desert | place: USA: California... | reverse complement strand
TCGCCAAGCTCAAGGCGCGGCTCCGCAAGGCTGGGCAACGCACCGTCGAGGCGATTGGGGACGCCATCGGCGAACTGTTGAATCAGCTGACTCCGGCCGAATGCACGAACTACTTCCGGAACGCCGGTTATGCCGTATAGCCGACGTGAAAATGCTCTAGGCTTGATGCATCGATAATCCATGCGGATGTGGTGGTGGTCTGGTGGCGCTTAGAAATGCGTGCATTCTGATTCGTACGGGAATGCATTTCACAAAGCATCTACCCGGACGGGTTAGAAGTGCAGGACCCTTGCGGGAACTTTGCGTGGATCAGTAGATTGTTCTGCATCTCCTCCAAGGTGTCGCTCAAAGCCGGTGCCACGGAGGGTTTCACCTGGTCTTGGAATTCTATCGACGGCCTCCGCGCGGGGATTACTCAGGGACAGGGCGGATGGCGGGGCTCTGCATCTTCAGATCCGGAACGTCTTAGAAGCTGTCTTCAAACGTCACGAGCGACGTCAGGACAAGGCGCGAAAGGGCGAAAAACCGGAGTGTACAGAGGCGTACATGACCATTTCTCCAGGAGAGAAATGGGACCGCGGCAGCGCGCCCGTCAGGGTGAAAAGCAGGGATGCTTTTCATCAGCATTTTGAGCCCTTGAGCAACGCCGGCATGGCGGCGCGCAGTAGTTTGAAGACAGCTTCTTAGAACTTTAGCGGAACCGAGCCTTCCTGCTCCCACATGACTCCACAGTGCAGCCTTACCGCATCCTCAAGCAATTTGATGAGCGGAAAGGCTCGGTTCCGTAGTGATACCAGCACCTCCTTGTCATCGGTTTCATTCTCCACCGACTCCTCTATAACCTTCGTTGAGTCTACGGCCGCCAAGGCGCGTTTGAGATTCGCCAGCGCCTCGGGGACATCCTCAGCGAGCACCGCACTTGGTACCGTGCCGCTGTGTCCCATCATCCGGATAAGTTGAGCGGCGACATCACCGAACATGGTGACACGCCCCACTGGGCTATCAAAGGTCACAAGCATACTGTATCTCCTACATTACCAATGTGCCTTGAATTAAAGTGATGTTCGGGCACCATTTGGGGATCATCCGCTATAGCACTCCGGAGGGAGTGTCTGCGGCCATAGTACTGGACGCTATCCTCTCGGTATGGAAAGAGAAGGTTTGGTGACTCGTTATCAGTCAATCTTTACCCGCGCTGCCGCAGATTTCGGCAAACTTCCCTACGTTGATGCTTACTGAATTAGGCTCTTAAGCCATCTTTAAGTGCCGCGTCGAAGGATGATACTTGAGGATGCTCTTTAAGCCGGATACTGGCTCATAGCTCGATCAATGCGTGCTGCAAAGCCAGGTGGGCGAGCTGCACCGTATTGGGGACACCCAGCTTTTTCAGAATTCGGGTTTGGTGAACGCCGATGGTTTTAGGGCTCGTATGGAGAATTTGCGCGATTTCCGCCACGGAACGTCCGATCGCGAGATGACGCATGACTTCAAATTCGCGGTGGGTCAGTACGGAAAAATCGGCGGAATCCAAAGTAGGAAAAACTGCCTTTATCGCTTTCTTGGGCGCGAGCGGTTGGCTGAAGAACTCATCGCCCTCGGCGACGGCCTGTATCGCCCGCAGTATGACCTTCGCTCCGCTCCGTTTGGTGACATATCCTTTCGCACCGGCTTGGCGGCTACGTTCTATCAATACGCCGCTTTCATGCATGGAAAACACGAGGATCTTCGCACTCTGATCTCGCTTCAGAATTCTGCGCGTAACGTCGAGACCGCCGATGCCGGGCAGGAACAGGTCCATAATAACGACGTCCGGCTGGTGCTCGACGAAAGCGTGGTAGCCTTCCAGTCCGTCGGATGCCTCGGCGACGACGGTCATGCCCGGGCTTTGGTCCAGCAGGCGCCTGTAGCCGCTCCGCACCACGGGATGATCATCGATCAGCAGCAGCCGGATCATCCGTTGCGTATCCATCGGGTTTGATTGGTATTTCGATCGCCATAACCGTGCCGTTTCCCTTCCGACTTTCCAAAGAAAACGAGCCGTCCAGAGATTCGACGCGTTCCCGTATTCCTAGGAGTCCTAAACCGCCGTTCTTTTTTTTGCCCGCGAGGCCCTTGCCGTTATCTTTGATCAGCATGCGGACCGTGTCTTTCTCCCGATCGGGCGGGCTGAAATAGGTGCGGCACAGATGACCCGTGCAGGCGGCGGAACGGCATACGACGACCTGGGCTTCCGATGCACGGGCATGGCGGACAATATTGGTCAACGCTTCCTGGACGATGCGGTAAACCGTTATTCTTAAAGCCTCGCCGATATCTTGGAGATTGCCGATTATCGTCAATTTCCAAGCGATGTCGGCGTGTTGCTCCCGGTACTTCTCGAGCAATTCCTGCAAAGCCTCGACGAGACCCAGTTGATCGAGCAAAGCCGGGCGCAGATCTTCGATCAAACCGTGTACCACACCGTAAAAGTGGTGAAGCAAGACCTCCAGTCCCTGCGCTCTATCGTAGATCTGGGGTTGGAAATCCCGGCTGAGCGTCTGGATCAACTCGATGTCCGCGTACATCCCGGTCAGATGTTGGCCTAGCTCGTCGTGGAGTTCGCGAGCGACTCTCTTCCGTTCCTCCTCCTGAGCCTTGAACAACTGCTTGGTCAGCCGACGATTTTCCTTTAAAAGGCGCAAGGCTCTTTCCTCGGCTTCCCGCCGCTGAACATGCTCTCTCGAATGAATGAGCGCCAGCGCCAGGCTGTGGGCGAAGGTGCTAGCCAAGGTTTCATCTTCGGCGCTGAACGGGGCGTCGTCGAGTTTGTCGCACAGATAAACCCGACCGTACACCTTGCCGTTGTCGGAAACCGGTACCGCCAGCAGGCTTTTCATCGGCGGATGGCTGGGCGGAAAACCGGCCGATCGAGGATCTTCGCTCATATTGTCCAAGCGCACAGCCTGGTTCTCTCTCACCACAACGCCGAGAAGTCCCTTACCTTCAGGCAACTGTCCGATGCGGTCGGCTTGTTCCTTACTGAGCCCGGTATAAAGAAACCGGCTGAGATTGCCTCCATCATCGATGATGCCGACCGCTCCGTACTGTGCGCGGATCAGCGTCGTGAGTACGTTTAGGCCGTTTTGCGCCATGTCGTCTTCATTCTCCGAGTGGGCCATGAGCTTCATCAGGGCTCCGGATGCCTGATTCAATTCGCTCAGCCGACTCGACCAGAGCCGCAGGCGCTGCTGTTCCTGTCGCAGGGCATTCGATAGCTGCTTGTGCCGTTCGAGCAGAAGCTCCAGGATCCTTGCTCGCGTAACGGCGCCGAGAAGTGTGCCGCTGGCGCCGGTGACCGGAAGAATCCGGCAGTCACGCTGCTCCATCAATGCGAAAACTTCATTGAGCGGGGTTGAGTCATCAACGGCCGAAAGGGTCGTGTCTACGAGCAGGTCGGCGAAAATACGGCCGGGTGTTTGGGCAATCTGCTCGCTGGTCACGAACCCCAGAAACAGGTCTTGTTCGGACGAGAAAACCGCGAATATGGCATCAGGATGGGCGGCCACCGTGCCGGGGCGCTGCTCGTCGGTGACCCTGACCAAGCGATCGCTCAATGCATCGCGGGCGGTTAACAGCATTAAAACTGTTCCTCGATGATAAGTTCGGTTTCCAGGTCCAGGTGAAGAATCTCGGTTTCGTCCATGAAGGGCTTTATCCGCTGCAGCACGAATTCGATCAACTGCTGCTGCGGCACGCGCCGCAGCACCGATTCGCGCACGATGATGTCGCTGATGACTGGATCATCCAATTCTATGTGAGCGAATGGCGTAACCATCAGTAAATCGAGCGATTTTCGAATCGCATGACAGCCTATGGCAGCCCGGCGCCCCACCACCAGCCCTTCCCGTATCGGGGGAATTTTGAACTCGCGGATGCGGACGCGCAGCCTATATTTGGTAACGGATTCATTTTTCTCCATATAAGACTCCGGAAATCATTTTAAAGCGAATCGGTATCGATAGCCGGAAACCGGTTTCGATAAGCTATTCGGTAATTCCTGTTTTGGCTTGCTCCGCGTTGCACGCTACCGGAGATAAATTCCGCATTGTAACAGCGGCGATCCAATCTGTGATCGAATCAAGCGCAGACTTAGAGTCGGTGGATCACCGGCCGCCCGATTCGCATATTCCTCGACCTGGTCTAATTTTTAGGTCGGTGCTCCCGGATTTTTTATCTGAATGACAGGATTAAGACGGGTGCGGGTTTGGAGCTGGCCGGAGCGGTCTATTAGAGATCCCGGGGTTTTTACAGGATGCCTTCGATTCAAGGGCCGGAGCATCGCAGAAAGATTTTTTAGAGGTCCATCATGTCTGAAGAAACCGATACGCTGATTGGTCATTTATTGGAGGTTCGAAGCGGCCAATTCGTGGCCAAGCTGCTGGCCGAGGAGGAAGGCTTCCGCCCGATGGTGTCGGTGGGCGGCGAGCTCGAAGTAGTCGGGCAGGTGGGATCTTATGTGTCGATCCGCCAGCACGGTTGTCGATCATTGGCGCTGATCAATCATGTCGAGGCGGATCGGTCCGATGCCCGAACAAGCCGTTCCGCCGCCGGCTGTCTTGTGACGCTTACGCCTCTTGGACAGATTGCCGAAAAAGGTTCTTTCCAGCGCGGCGTACGGCAATTTCCCACGCCCGGCGCCGAATTGCACGTAGTAGCCCAGGACGAAATCAATTCGGTTTTTGCCAAAGACCAGCGGTACCGGCTCAATCTCGGCTATCTTCGCAGTTATCCGGCGACCGGTGTTTGCCTGGATCCATCGGCTTTGTGCAGCCGCCATTTCGCCATTCTGGGGCAGTCCGGTTCCGGTAAGTCATGGTCGGTGGCGAGCCTGATCCAGCGCATGGTCGATGCCATGCCGAACGCTCATATCATCCTGCTCGATCTGCACGGCGAATATTGCTGGAAGGATCGAAACAGGGTTTTGCATTCGGCCTTCAAGCCGGAACAGACTCGCTATCTCGATGCCCGGGCCTTGGAAATTCCCTATTGGCTGATGACTTTCGCGGAGCTGATCGATTTGCTGATCGATCGCAACGACCAGGGAGCTGCCGTACAGACCGCGTTCCTGCGCGAGACGATCTATGGCCTCAAGAAAAAATCGGCGAAATCCTTGGATTTGGAAATGATTTCGCTCGACTCGCCGATTTACTTTTCGTTGCAGGAGGTTTACGACAGCTTCAAGGAAGCCAATGAGTTCCGAACCGATTTCGGCAAGAGCAAAGGTCCGCTTTTCGGACAATTCGATGAGTTCCTGGTCAAGCTGCAGAGCCGGCTTCACGATGTGCGCTACGATTTTCTGCTCAATCCGGTGCGGCGGAATCGCTCGGAAAGCCTGCCGGGCCTGCTCCGCGATTTTGTCGGCTTGGGCGATCCCAAGTGCCAGATTACGATCATCGATCTGAGCCCGGTGCCCTTCGATGTGCGTCCGACGGTTTCCGCTCAGATCGGCCGGTTGGCCTTCGAGTTCAATTACTGGAACCCGTTCAACCGCGAGTTCCCCATTCTGCTGATCTGCGAGGAGGCCCACGCCTACATCCCCCGGGAGGCCAGCACGCAGTTCGAAGGCACCCGCAAGACGATGGAACGAATTGCCAAGGAGGGGCGCAAGTACGGGGTTGGGCTGGGGGTGGTCAGTCAGCGGCCCCACGAGCTGTCGGAAACGGTATTGTCGCAATGCGGCACGTATATCTGCTTGCGCATTACCAATCCGGATGACCAGGACTATGTGCGCAAGCTGGTGCCGGAGGGTGAATCCAATTTGGTAGATGTCTTGACTTCTCTCAGTCGCGGTGAGGCCATGATTCTCGGCGAGGCCATACTGCTCCCCACTCGAACCCAGGTTTTTAAGCCCGATCCTACGCCGAACAGTAATGATGCGGATTTCTACACGGCATGGATATCGGGTCCGGAAGATCTGGACATGGACGGCATCGTCGATCGCTGGAGGCGGCAAGGACGATAAGCTAAATAAATGGCCGAATGGCTGATTAGATTTCCGCCGCTTCACACAAGGTCTTATTTATTCGATGCTTAGGCCGACTATCTAAAGTGCACCCACAAAGTTATGCACAGGAACGGTGGATAACCGAGGTTTCGGCTTTAGTGGAGTGACCACGCCTCAGCGGTTATAATGCCGGCTGGTTATTTGCGCCGCGCATCCCAAGCGGCGCCGCTCCCTTACGGTACAGCAATCCCTCATGACTTCCTTCGCCAAAGAAATTATTCCGGTCAGTCTCGAAGACGAGATGAAACAGTCCTATCTCGATTACGCCATGAGCGTGATCGTGGGACGCGCCTTGCCGGATGTTCGTGACGGTTTGAAACCGGTGCACCGGCGCGTGCTTTACGCCATGCACGAACTGAGCAACGATTGGAATAAGCCTTACAAGAAGTCCGCCCGCGTAGTGGGTGACGTCATCGGTAAATACCATCCCCATGGCGACGCGGCGGTGTATGACACCATCGTGCGCATGGCCCAGCCGTTCTCGCTGCGTTACATGTTGGTCGACGGTCAAGGCAATTTTGGCTCTGTCGACGGCGATCCACCGGCGGCCATGCGTTACACCGAAGTCCGGATGGCCCGCATCGCGCACGAGCTGCTCGCAGACCTCGAGAAAGAGACGGTCGATTTCACGCCGAACTACGACGAATCCGAAAAAGAGCCTTCGGTTCTGCCGACCCGCATCCCGAACTTGCTCATTAATGGTTCGGCGGGCATCGCGGTGGGCATGGCGACCAATATCCCGCCCCACAACCTCACCGAAGTCATCAGCGCCTGCTTGTTGCTGATCGAGAACCCCGAAGCCGGCATTCCGGAACTGATGGAGCACATCCCCGGCCCGGATTTCCCCACGGCGGGAATCATCAATGGGGCGAGCGGCATCCGTGAAGCTTATCTGACGGGACGGGGCCGCATTTATATCCGTGCCCGCTGCGATTTCGAAGAAGACGGTGGACGCACTAGTATCATCGTCAGCGAGCTGCCGTACCAGGTGAACAAGGCCCGGCTCATGGAGAAAATCGCGGAACTGGCCAAGGAGGGAAGACTGGAGGGCATTTCCGGGCTGCGCGACGAATCGGACAAGGACGGCATGCGCATGGTGATCGAACTCAAGCGCGGCGAAGTGCCGGAAGTGGTGCTGAATAATTTGTATCAGCAAACCGCGATGCAAAGCGTTTTCGGCATCAATACCGTGGCCTTGCTGGACGGCCGGCCGCGCTGCCTGAATCTCAAGGAACTGCTCGCGGCCTTCATCGACCATCGCCGCGAAGTCGTAACCCGGCGCACGCTGTACGATCTACGGAAGGCGCGCGAACGGGCGCACATCTTGGAAGGCTTGGCCGTCGCGCTGGCGAATATCGATGAAGTGATCGAATTGATCAAGACTTCGCCCAGCCCGGCCGAGGCGAAGCAGCGGCTGTTGTCGCGCACCTGGCGTTCCGGCGTGGTTTCGGAGCTTTTGGCCAGGGCGGAAGACGCGATACGTTCCCGCCCGGAAAGTCTCGCGGCCGGTTACGGTCTGACCGAACAAGGTTACAACCTGTCGCCGGAACAGGCGCAGGCGATTCTGGATCTCCGTCTGCACCGCCTGACCGGTCTGGAGCAGGACAAGATCATCGACGAATATAAGCAGCTTTTGGCGCAAATCGATGAGCTCCTGGAAATCCTGGCAAGCGACAAACGGCTTATGGAGGTGATCCGTGACGAACTCATCGCCATTCGCGACCAGTTCGGCGACAAGCGCCGGACCGTGATTATCGAGGATCGTCTCGATCTGTCCGCCGAAGATCTGATCACCGAGGAAGACGTGGTGGTCACGGTCTCGCACGAGGGCTACGTTAAATCGCAGCCGCTCACAGCCTATCGGGCACAGCGGCGGGGCGGGCGCGGCAAGGCGGCGGCGACCACCAAGGAAGAGGATTTCATCGAAAAACTCATCGTGGCCAACACCCATGACACCATCCTGTGTTTCTCCAGCGTGGGCAAGGTGTACTGGCTCAAAGTTTACGAACTACCCTCGGCCAGCCGAACTGCGCGAGGCAAACCTTTCGTTAATCTGCTACCGCTGGAACAGGGCGAGCGCATCAATGCGATTCTGCCGGTGCGGGAATTCGACGAAAGCCATTACGTGTTCATGGTCACCGCTTCCGGTATCGTGAAAAAGGTCACGCTGCGAGAATTCGAGCGTCCGCGTCCGTCCGGGAAGATCGCCATCGATCTCCGGCAGGACGACCACTTGGTGAATGTGGCCATCACCGACGGCAAACAGCACGTCATGTTGTTCAGCAATGCGGGCAAGGCCGTGTGCTTCGAGGAAGAAGACGTTCGCCCCATGGGCCGCGGCGCGACCGGCGTGCGTGGCATCACGCTGCACGACGGTCAAAAAGTCATCGCCCTCATCATCGGCACCGAAGGTTCGGTACTCAATATCACCGAGAACGGCTTCGGCAAGCGCACGGCGCTGAGCGATTTTCCGATACACCGTCGTGGCGGCCAGGGCGTGATCGCCATTCAAACCAGCGATCGTAACGGTTCGGTGGTCGGCGCCGTGCTGGTGCAGGATTCGGACGAGCTCATGCTGATTACCGATGCCGGCACTCTGGTGCGAACGCGCGTCGAAGAGATTCGGGAGCTTGGACGCAACACCCAGGGTGTAACGGTAATCCGTCTCAGTCCGGGCGAAAAAGTGGTCGGAGTAGATAGGATTCCCGTCCTCGAGGGCGAAATCGATGAATCGGTGGAAACCGATGAAGACCAGGAGGGTGAGGATGGCTAGGGTTTACAATTTCAGCGCGGGACCGTCCGCGCTTCCCGAGGCGGTATTGCAGCGTGCGCGGGACGAGTTGCTGGATTGGCGTTCCACCGGTATGTCGATCATGGAAATGAGCCACCGCGGCAAAGATTTCGTCGCCGTCGCCGAGAAGTCCGAAGCGGATCTTCGGGAGCTCCTGGCAATTCCCGCGAACTATAAGGTTCTGTTCTTGCAAGGTGGCGCTACCGGGCAATTCGCGGCGGTTCCGATGAATCTCTTGCGGGGAAAGACCAAGGCCTGCTACGTCAATACCGGGCTCTGGTCGGAAAAAGCCATCGGCGAAGCCAAACTCTTCTGCTCGCCTGACATCGCGGCGAGTTCCAAGGAAAGCGGTTTTACGATTATTCCGTCTCGCTCGGACTGGCGTATCGATCCGGATGCGGCTTATCTCCATTACACCGCTAACGAGACCATCGGCGGAGTCGAATTCCAGGATATCCCCGACTCGGCCGGCTTGCCGCTGGTTTGCGACATGTCGTCCAATATTTTGTCGCGTCCGCTGGACGTCGGCCGATTCGGTCTTATTTACGCTGGCGCGCAAAAAAATATGGGGCCTGCCGGCATCACCGTGGTGATCGTGCGGGAGGATCTGGTCGGGCAGGCCCTGCCGGGCACGCCGTCGATCTTCGACTATAAGAAACAGGCGGACAACGGTTCCATGCTCAATACGCCGCCGACCTATGTCTGGTATCTGCTGGGCTTGGTGCTGGAGTGGCTGAAGGAACAAGGCGGATTAGCCGCCATCGAAGCGCGCAATATCCGTAAGGCGGAAAAGCTGTACGCCACTATCGATGCTTCGCGGTATTACTCAAATCCGATAGAACCGGACTGCCGGTCTCGCATGAACGTTCCGTTCCGTTTAGCTAATGCGGATTTGGAGAAAGTGTTTTTGGCCGAGGCAAGAACAGCGGGATTGGTGAACTTGGAGGGGCACCGGTCGGTAGGCGGGTTCCGGGCGAGCATCTATAACGCCATGCCCGAAGAGGGAGTCGACGCCTTAATCGAATTCATGGGCGAATTCGAGCGGAAACACGGATAGCCCCATGTTCAAGATTCTCACCTACGACAACATCTCGATAGCCGGTTTGGAGCGACTGCCCCGCGACCGTTACGAGGTTGCTTCGGAAATTCAGCATCCTGACGCCATACTGCTGCGCTCCCACAGCCTGCACGGCGTGCCGATTCCGAAATCGGTGAAAGCGGTGGGACGTGCGGGCGCCGGAGTGAACAATATCCCCGTTGCGGACTACTCGAAATGCGGCATCCCCGTGTTCAACGCGCCGGGTGCCAATGCCAATGCCGTGAAGGAGTTGGTTATAGCGGGTATGTTGCTGGCATCCCGCAATATTTGCGCGGCTTGGGACTTTGCCCGCCAGCTGGAAGGTGATGACGAGACCATTCATCACCGGGTGGAAAAAAATAAGAAGCGGTTTGCCGGTTTCGAACTGGCGGGCAAGACCTTGGGTGTTCTGGGGCTAGGCGCGATTGGTGTAAAAGTAGCCAATGCGGCGGCGAGTTTGGGCATGCATGTGATCGGTTACGATCCGCTGCTCACGGTCGAAAGCGCCTGGCAGCTGTCTTCGTCAGTCGCGAGGGCCGCGAGTATCGACGATTTGGTCGCTAAGGCCGACCTCGTTACCTTGCACGTGCCCCTTAACGATCAGACGCGCCACCTCATTAATGCAGCCCGGATTAATATCATGAAAAAGGGAGCGACCTTGCTCAATTTCTCCCGCGCCGGGATCGTGGATGAGGCTAGCGTGTGCGGAGCCCTGGATGCCGGTCGGATCCATGCCTATGTGTGCGATTTCCCCGGCCATGGCATGTTGAATCATTCTCGCGCCATCGTACTCCCGCACCTTGGTGCCTCCACGGCCGAAGCCGAGGAGAATTGCGCGGTGATGGTGGCCGATCGGGTGCGGGATTTTCTGGAAAACGGCAATATCCGGCATTCAGTGAATTTTCCGGATGTAATCATGCCGCGTACGGAGGGCGTCCGACTGGGGATAGCCAACGAGAACGTGCCCAATATGGTAGGACAGATTTCCGGCGCCCTGGCCGACGCCAACCTTAATATTCTCGACTTATTGAACAAGTCGAGAGGCGAGCTTGCTTATACACTCGTCGACCTCAATGCCGATGTGCCCTCCGAAACGTTGGGGCACATCCGCACCATCAAGGGAGTGCTTTCCGCCCGGGTCATATGACGAGCTGACATGGAGAATTCGAAGAATACATTGGCTGCCGATACATCCTTGCTTCATCTCCGCAAGGAGATCGACGCGATCGACGATCGGATCTTGGAACTACTGAACCAGCGTGCCCATTGCGCTCAGCAGGTAGCCAATATCAAGACGGCGGCGGGCGAGGTCGATTGCTTTCACCGTCCCGAGCGGGAGGCGGAGGTGCTGCGTCGTATTGCCGAAAACAACCGCGGTCCCTTAAGTCGGGAGGCGGTCACTCGTTTCTTCCGCGAACTCATGTCGGAATGCCTGGCCCTCGAAAAGCCATTGAGCGTGGCGTTCCTCGGGCCCGAAGGCACATTCACTCAGCAGGCCGCCTACAAACACTTTGGCCACGCCATTCAGTCGGTGCCCTTGCCGGCTATCGACGAGATTTTCCGGGCCGTCGAAAGCGGAGCTTGCCAATACGGGGTAGTGCCGGTTGAAAACTCCACCGAAGGGGTGATCACCCACACCTTGGACAGCTTTCTGCGATCCGTTTTGCTCATAGCCGGCGAGGTGGGGTTGCGCATTCACCATAACCTAATGAGCAAACTGAGCAGTTCCACCGCGGTCCGAGAGATTTTTTCTCATCAGCAATCCCTCGCCCAATGCCGGGAATGGCTGGAACGTTATCTTCCGAACGTTCAGAAAACCGCGGTTAGCAGCAACGCCGAGGCGGCACGTTTGGCCGCCGTCATGCCTTATAGTGCGGCTATAGCGGGAGAAGTAGCCGCCGAACTGTATGAGCTGAATATCCTGGAACGCAACATCGAAGACGAGCCGGACAATACCACGCGGTTTCTGGTTGTCGGGCGCAATCCGGTAGGCGCGACCGGCAACGACAAGACGTCGCTGCTCCTGTCGACCCGGAATAACCCGGGCGCTCTTCATAGTGTCCTCGAACCTTTCGCAAGACACGGCATCAGCATGACCAAAATCGAGTCCCGGCCCTCCCGCCGGGGCGCCTGGGACTATGTTTTCTTCGTCGATGTGGAAGGACACCGGAGCGATTCCCGATTGGCGGAAGCCTTAAAGGAACTTGAGGAAAGTGTCACCATGCTGAAAATCCTGGGCTCTTATCCTCGGGCATCATCTTGACCCTTCAATCAGGCCGATTCGCAAGCGTAGTTTTTCTAGTGGTCGACTCATCTCCATGAAAGCAGAACAATTAGCCGTTCCCGGAGTCCGGGCGCTCACGCCTTACCTGCCCGGAAAACCCATCAGTGAATTGGAGCGGGAGCTAGGCATACGCAACATCGTTAAGCTGGCATCGAACGAGAACCCTCTCGGACCGAGTCCGAAAGCGCTCGAAGCAGTGCGTCGCGTGTCATCCGAAATCCACCTTTACCCGGACGGCAGCGGTTTCGAACTCAAGGCCGCGTTATCGGGCAAGCTCAATATCCGTCCCGAGCAGATCACGCTGGGCAACGGTTCCAACGACGTACTGGAACTGGTTGCCCGTGCTTTTCTGTCCCCGCAGTTGAAGGCGATTTATTCCGAGCATGCCTTTGCCGTTTATCCCATCGTGACGCAAGCCATCGGTGCGCAAGCCGCGGTCGCGCCGGCCCATGACGGCTCGCGCGGACCCCGTTACGGCCATGATTTGCAAGCCATGGCGCAGCGGGTGGACGAATCGACGCGGGTCGTATTTATAGCCAATCCGAACAACCCGACCGGGACCTATCTGACGAAATCGGAATTGAGCGGCTTTCTCGGCGATCTTCCCAGGCATGTCATCGCTGTTGTTGACGAGGCTTATTTCGAGTATGTCGAAGCTCCCGATTATCCGAATAGCATGGAATGGTTGTCCGATTTCTCCAATGTGATCGTAACGCGGACTTTCTCAAAAGCTTACGGACTCGCCGGATTGCGGGTCGGATATGCCGTTTCGAGCCCGGCGATTGCCGATCTTCTGAACCGCGTGCGGCAACCGTTCAATGTTAATTCGGTGGCCTTGGAGGCTGCCAAGGCCGCGCTCGACGACGACAATCATCTAACCCGCACAGCGAACTTGAATCGAGACGGGTTGCGTCAACTAAGCGAAGCCTTTACTAAACGCGAGTTGAATTTCATTCCTTCCGTCGGCAACTTCCTTACGGTTGACGTCGGAAGGTCGGCTGCCGCGGTTTACGATGCGCTGCTTCGCCAAGGCGTCATTGTTCGGCCGATCGCCAACTACGGTCTGCCCAATCATTTGCGCGTAACCGTCGGTACGGAAGAAGAAAACCGGACTTTCCTCGATGCACTGGACCGCGTCTTGGAGCCATGATCAAACGTTTGTGCGTTATCGGCGTAGGTCTTATCGGCGGGTCCGTGGCTCGTGCTGCGCGCGCCAAGGAACTCTGCCATGAAATCGTAGGCGTCGATGCCGATACCGATAACTTGCGAAAAGCATTGGAATGCGGTGTCATCGACGTCGGGTTTTCCGATGCAAAGCAAGGCGCTGCAAATGCCGATTTGGTGATGATCGCGACCCCGGTCGGGGCCGTTGAAACAGTCTTTGGTGCGTTGAAGCCGGTGTGGTCCGACCAAACCGTAGTTACCGACGCTAGCAGTACGAAGTGTAACGTCATCGAATCCGCTGAGAGAGTTTTCGGTGGAGTCCCCGAGAACTTTGTGCCCGGACACCCGATTGCGGGAGCCGAACGTAGCGGTGTGGATGCATCGACCGCCAATTTGTACCAGGGCAAACGCGTTATTCTGACGCCTCTAACAAACACTTGTCCACAGGCTCTGAAGCAGGTTGAGAGTTTCTGGCAATCCATGGGCGCCAAGATCTCCGAAATGGAGCCCGCCCATCACGACGAAGTGTTGGCCGCGACCAGTCATCTACCTCACGTCTTGGCTTTTACGCTGACTTACATGCTGGGCAAAAAAGACGAGCAGCAGGAAATCTTTCAGTATGCGGCTGGAGGGTTCCGGGATTTTACCCGTATCGCGTCGAGCGATCCGAAAATGTGGCTGGATATTTGCCTCGCGAATCGGCGGGAAATCGTGCTCTTGATTGATCAGTTCCGCGAAGAGTTAAGCGTGGTCGCCGGCCTGATTTCGAGAGGAGCCGCGGACGACCTTTACTCTCTATTCTCCGATGCCCGCAGTGCACGACAACGATTCTTAGATCAACTTGAAAAATAACAGGTCCATGCAGAACAACACGATCAGCTTTCGGGTGCAGCCGGGCGGCACGCTTCGCGGAGAAGCCCGCGTGCCCGGCGATAAGTCCATCTCCCATCGATCCATCATGTTGGGCGCACTGGCCGAAGGCACGACCCGCGTCACCGGCTTCTTGGAAGCGGAGGATTGCCTGGCCACCATGAATGCGTTCCGTGCTATGGGTGTCGAGATCGAGGGTCCGGAAAACGGGCGGGTGTGCATTCAGGGCGTGGGGCTGCATGGCTTGCGAGCGCCCAAAGATCCGTTGTACTTGGGCAATTCGGGCACATCGATGCGCCTACTCTGTGGTTTATTGGCGGGGCAGCATTTTGACTCGGTATTGACCGGAGACGTCTCTCTCTCCCGCCGTCCTATGAAACGGGTTACCGAGCCGCTGCGTTCCATGGGGGCAGTGGTGGAAACCACCGAAACCGGGACCGCTCCACTCAAGATCAAGGCTGGCGGAGGACTTAGAGGGATTCGTTACGACATGCCGGTAGCCAGCGCCCAGGTTAAATCCTGTCTGCTTTTGGCTGGGCTCTACGGCGTCGGCCAAACCTGTGTGCGTGAGCCGGCTCCGACCCGGGATCATACCGAGCGGATGCTGGCCGGATTCTCCTATCCGGTAGACCGAAAAGGCGATACCGTGTGTATACAGCCGGACGGTAAACTTGTAGCCTGCGACATCGATGTACCCAGTGACATATCATCGGCGGCTTTTTTTATGGTCGGCGCAGCGATAGCCGAAGGAGCTGATGTCACCCTTCAGCACGTGGGTATCAATCCGACCCGCACCGGTGTTCTGGACATTCTGCGTCTCATGGATGCGGATATTCAGGTCCTTAACACCCGAGAGATGGGCGGCGAACCGGTTGCGGATATCCGTATCCGTTCGAGTCGCCTGCGCGGAGTGGAGATTCCGGAAGAGTTGGTGCCTTTGGCGATCGATGAATTTCCGGTTCTATTTGTCGCCGCAGCTTGCGCGGAGGGAGAAACTCGATTGACCGGTGCAGAGGAACTGCGAGTCAAGGAAAGCGATCGTATCCAAGTGATGGCTGATGGTTTGCGAATCTTGGGCATTGACGCTCAGCCGACACCCGACGGTATGATTGTCCGAGGCGGAAAACTGTCGGGTGGCCGGATCAATTCGCACGGGGACCATCGCATAGCCATGGCGTTCTCCATGGCCGCGCTACGCGCCGGAGGCTCTATAGAAATCGAGGATTGCGCGAACGTCAATACGTCCTTCCCGGGCTTCGTGGAGTTGGCGCGAAAGATGGGTCTGAATATCACTGCCATTTGCGGCGAAATCCTATGAGCGGGAATGTGCCGGTGCTCACCATAGATGGACCGAGCGGCGCCGGCAAGGGAACGGTTAGTCGCGCGCTGGCGAAAAAGTTAGGCTGGCATTTTTTGGACAGCGGTGCAATCTACCGTTCGCTGGCTGTCGCGGTCGTACAGGCGGGGGTCGATCTTCACGATATCGAAGCGGTCGTCCATGTCGCCCGGTCGATGGATCTTCAGTTCGATGCGAACGATTCCCCGCGTATCCTTCTGAACGGTCAGGATATTACCCATCGGATCCAAACGGAAGACTGCGGCAACACCGCATCACAGATTGCCGGTCACGGCCCGGTGAGGGCGGCGCTCTTGCAGAAGCAGCGGGACTTTCGCCGAGAACCGGGTTTGGTTGCCGATGGGCGCGACATGGGTACAGTGGTTTTCCCGGATGCCCCGTACAAGATCTTCCTTACCGCCGGCGCCGAAGTGCGCGCAAATAGGCGCTACAAGCAGTTGAAAGAGAAGGGGGCTGATGTTACCCTTGACCGCTTAACGAAAGAGATTGAAGAACGGGACCGACGCGACAAAGAACGTGCTGAGGCACCGCTGATGGTGCCTAATAGTGCTATTGTGGTCGATTCATCCAATCTCACGATTGATCAGGTTATCGCCAGGTGTCTCGATGTTATAGGCGGTAGGTGAGATCTCAATCGGTACTTTTTACGGGGTTGTCGGTGCTATCCGGCAATATTTTTAACCAATCAACCAAAAACGGCCGAGGAAACTTGGCTGTTAGAACCAAGATCGTCTTATGAGCGATAGCTTTGCACAATTGTTTGAAGAGAGTCTGGCCAAGGCGGAAATGCGCCCGGGCAGCATCATTACCGGCACCGTAATCGATATCGGACCCGATGTGGTCGTGGTCAATGCGGGATTGAAGTCGGAAGGCGTCATACCGAAATGGCAGTTCCTGAATGCCGACGGACAGATAGAAGTGCAGATCGGCGACACCGTCGAAGTGGCGCTCGATATGCTGGAAGACGGTCTGGGGGCTACCCTGCTGTCCCGCGACAAGGCAAAGCGGTTGAAGGCATGGCAAGATCTCGAGCAGGCACACGAGAAGAACGAAACCGTGGCGGGCCGTATCACGGGTAAAGTACGCGGAGGGTTCACCGTCGCCGTCGGCGCGCTTCGTGCCTTTTTGCCTGGGTCCTTGGTTGACGTGCGTCCGGTACGCGATACTTCCTATCTGGAGGGCCGCGATCTTGAGTTTAAGGTCATTAAAATTGACCAGAAACGCAACAACGTTGTGCTTTCTCGCCGCGCGGTGGTGGAATCTGAATTCAGTGCCGAGAAGGAAGCGTTGCTTGAAAACCTCAAGGAAGGCGCGATCGTCATGGGCGTGGTAAAGAACCTTACCGATTACGGTGCGTTCATTGATCTCGGCGGTATCGACGGCCTTCTCCATATTACCGATATGGCTTGGAAGCGAGTGCGGCATCCTTCGGAGGCCGTTCAGATCGGCCAAGAAATTCAGGTCAAGGTACTCAAGTTCGACCAGGAAAAAAATCGCGTGTCGCTCGGCTTGAAACAGCTCGGAGAAGACCCGTGGCTCAATATTGCACGTCGTTACCCCCCAGGCACGCGCCTCTTCGGAAAGGTCAGTAATCTCACCGATTACGGCTGCTTTGTCGAGCTGGAGGAGGGCGTGGAAGGCCTCGTTCACGTATCCGAGATGGACTGGACTAACAAGAACGTCAATCCGGCTAAGGTCATCCAGTTGGGTGAGGAAGTCGAGGTCATGGTGCTCGATATCGACGAGGAGCGCCGCCGCATTTCTCTCGGCATGAAGCAATGCAAGCCTAATCCGTGGGAAGAATTCGCCGGGAGCCATAAGAAAGGCGACAAGATTAAGGGCAGCATTAAGTCGATCACCGATTTCGGTATCTTCATCGGACTGGAAGGCGCCATCGATGGCTTGGTGCACCTGTCGGACATTTCTTGGTCCGTTCCGGGCGAAGAAGCCATTCGACAGTACAAGAAAGGCGATGAAGTGGAGACTATCATCCTGGCCATTGATCCTGAGCGGGAGCGGATCTCGCTCGGTATTAAGCAGCTGGAGCAGGATCCCTTCCAGAATTACTTGGCGACCTACGAGAAAGGAAGCGTCGTCACTGGCGTTGTCAAGGAAGTCGACGCGAAGGGAGCGATCATCACGCTGGCCGACAGTGTGGAGGGATATCTTCGTGCGTCCGAGATTTCTCGCGATCGAGTCGAGGATGCTCGTACCCAGCTGAAGGTGGGCGACGAAGTCGAAGCGAAGTTCATCGGCGTTGACAAGAAAAACAAAGCCATCACTCTCTCAGTCAAGGCTAAGGATCAAGAAGAAGAGGCTGCTGTAATTAAAGGGTATTCACAGCAATCTTCATCCGGCATGCCTACTTTAGGGGACATCTTTAAGGAACAGATGGAAAATAAGTAGTCAGATCAAGCAAGAGGGGGACAGTACTTGTCCCCCCACTACTCATGGAAATGACGGTGACAAAGTCAGAACTGATCAATCTCTTGGCAGAGAAATACGGCCATCTTGCTTTTAAGGATGTCGAGGCGGCGGTAAAAGGAATGATCGAACATATGACTCATGCTCTTTCATCAGGCGAACGCATCGAAATTAGGGGATTTGGCAGTTTCTCATTGCATTACCGTCCACCGAGGATGGGGCGCAACCCCAAAACCGGTGACTCAGTAGAATTGTCCTCCAAATTTGTTCCTCATTTTAAGCCTGGTAAGGAGCTACGAGACAGAGTCAACCAATCACGGGATTGAGATCACGCCTTAGATTTCACGATACCTGCGTTGGTATCGATCCGGAGATTCGTTGCTTCGTATCCTGTCTCCATTCGTTCCAGGGCTGTGATTTTGATTCGTCCTATTTATAGCGCACCGGCCGGTGCAAATTCTCTTTCATTAAAGCGGCTAGCTAGCCGTGATGCGGTCTTAGGTATTAGAATAAGACCGTCGATATCCGTCTTAGGATAGTGGACATCTTCTTTGTCCTGTGATGGTTCGTCACTAAAAGCTGCGGAAAGACTTTATGCCGCTGTGCTGATCCCTCAGACGTCACAATTCCATCAGGTAAAAAAGGCTATTGATGCTGGAACTATTGGCATTACTGTTGCCAATTGCCGCTGCGTCCGGTTGGTATGCGGCGAGACAGCACTTCACGAAGAAATACCTGCTTAATCAGGCTCAGCCATTAAGGCGAGCCTACTGCCGAGGACTCAATTACCTGCTTAACGAGAAAACGGATAAAGCAATTGATGTTTTCGCCGACATTCTCGAGCGGGATTGTGAAACCATTGAAACCCACATAGCTCTGGGCAATCTGTTCCGGCGGCGAGGTGACGTGGACAAGGCGATCGATGTCCATGAAAAATTGGTGCAAGATCGCGATTTGACGGAGGAGCTAAGAAATCAAGCCTATTTCGAATTGGGCTTGGATTACATGCGCGCCGGCTTGTTCGACCGCGCAGAAACGGTATTTAGTACCTTGGTTTACATAGATTCCCACCGACAACCCTCGTTAAAACAGCTTTTAGAGATTTATCAGCACGAGAAAGATTGGGATAAGGCCATCGAATGCACAAGATTGCTCACGGTGCTCTGCTGTCGACCACCCCGCGGAGAAAGTGTTGCGCACTTTCTGTGTGAGATAGCCGAAGAGGCTGTTTTAGCCGGCCAGCGGTCACGAGCAAAAGACTGCTTAAAACAAGCCCTGCGCGAGGATCCTTCCTGTGCAAGGGCAAGCCTGCTGAGGGCGAAGCTTGAGATAAGCGAAAAAGACTTTCACGAAGCTTTGAACACCCTGAAAAAGGTTGAGTTGCAACAATCGGCATATCTTTCGGAGATATTGGAGCCACTTCAAATCTGCTATGAAAGCCTGGGGAATAAGCAGGAGCTCATGGCCTATTTACAGGATTTGTATGGGCGATATGCATTGGTAGCCGCTACAGTGCGAGTGACCCAACAGATTCATGAGCGCAACGGCCTAGCTGATGCGATCGAGTACATGTTGAAAATCCTCGAAGAGAAGCCAAATTTGACAGGATTGAATCATGTGATCGGTTTGTTGGCCCATGCTGCGGAAGCAGCGGATCTTCGTCTGGCTTTAGACCGGACATATCAGATTACGGGTTGCTTACTGTCGTGGAAACCTCAATACGTTTGCACGCAGTGCGGATTTAGTGGTTTGGATCTGCATTGGAGATGTCCCTCTTGCCGTTATTGGGGCTCTATAAAGCCCGTCTAATTATCGTTGTTGGCTAGTCAGCGAAAGCTTACGCAAAGTTCCGAAAATGCTTACATCTATTTCAATTGAATATAAGACATTGGCTGCTAACTTTAAATTTGCCGAACAACACAACTATAAGGAGGAACGATGTTCAGGCTCACGAAAGTTATTTTCGCCTTGATCCTTTTCAGCTGCGCTTGGTGCGTATCAGCCGAACCTGTGGATATAAATTCCGCGACGGCGGATCAGCTTGCCGAAAGCTTGAACGGAATAGGGAAAGCGAAAGCGGATGCGATTATTCAGGATCGCGACAAAAATGGTAAGTTTAAGTCCGTAGAGGATTTGGCCCGTGTCAAAGGAATTGGCTCTGCTACAATCGAAAAAAACCGCGATAAGATCACGGTGGGTATAGACGTGCCAAGTTCGCCAGCGGCGCCTCCAAAGGCCAAATAATCAAGATCTACCATTAATTCAAGGGCTCCAGAGTGGAGCCCTTTTTTTTGAGGGAAAAATAAATTCTCATACTTTGGTGAGTGCAAGCGATCTCAACGCTAAAATATGCTAGGCGAGTCAAATTGAGTGAAATTATTTCTATGAGTTCAAATATCGTTTGGCATCACGCGTCTGTAACACGCGAAAAGCGACAACAGCTTAACAGCCACGAAAGTTTTATTTTATGGTTTACTGGGCTTTCCGGGGCAGGCAAGTCAACCTTGGCCCATTGTGTAGAAGAACTGCTGTTCGAGCGAGGGTGTCGTACCTACGTGTTTGACGGAGACAATGTAAGGCACGGACTTTGCTCAGACTTAGCATTCAGCATAGAAGACCGGAGGGAAAATATCCGGCGCATCGGTGAGATGAGCAAGCTATTTATAGATGCGGGCGTTATAGCATTGACGGCATTCATCTCTCCGTTTCGAAGGGATCGCCAAATGGTGAGGTCATTGGTGGGAGAGGGAGATTTTATCGAAGTTTACTGTAACGCATCGATAGACGTTTGCGAAAATCGTGACGTAAAGGGACTATATAAAAAGGCTCGCCTAGGCGAGATTCCTGATTTTACGGGCATCTCCTCTCCTTATGAGGAGCCTGAGAATCCCGAAATTACCGTGCATTCAGGCCGCGATACTTTAGATACATGTGCCCAACTAGTACTTCGATATCTTGAGAACAAACACAAGATTTAACCTTAGTCAGTAAAGAGCAAGACAAACAATGAAAAGGATCGTAAGAAAAGCTGTTTTTCCGGTTGCAGGCTTAGGAACTCGCTTTCTCCCGGCGACGAAGGCCAGCCCGAAAGAAATGTTACCCATTGTGGATAAGCCATTGATCCAGTATGCCGTGGAAGAGGCAGTTGCGGCTGGGGTCGACGTCATGGTGTTTATAACCAGCCGGACGAAAAGAGCGATTTCAGACCATTTCGACAAGGCCTATGAGCTTGAAACCGAGTTGGCTAATCGCGGCAAGTCGGAGATTCTCCGAATCGTTCAAAACATCGTCCCTCCGCACGTTACTTGCGTTTATATCCGTCAGGCAGAGGCACTGGGCTTGGGGCACGCTGTCAATTGCGCGCGGGCAGTGATCGGAGATGAGCCGTTCGCCGTGTTGCTGGCCGACGACATGATCGATGATGGGCACACCGGCTGTTTGTCGCAAATGGTCAACGTCTTCGACGAATGGCAGTGTTCCATACTGGGAGTGGAACGGATTGCTCCTTCGGAGACACAAAGCTACGGCATCGTAAAGGCTAACCCGATTCAAGGTAATATCGGGAAGCTTGAACAAATCATTGAGAAGCCAAAGCCGGAAAACGCACCTTCGAATTTAGCCGTAGTTGGCCGATACATCTTGACTCCCGCCATTTTTGACAAGCTGGACAATGTAGCTAAGGGCGCCGGCGGCGAAATTCAACTTACCGATGCTATTGCGATGCTCCTGCACGAGGAGCCGGTCTTAGCCTATGAATTCCATGGTAAACGGTATGACTGCGGCTCGAAGCTCGGGTATTTGATTGCGACCGTAGAACAGGGCCTGAAACACCCCGAATTGAGTGAAAGCTTTAAGGATTATTTGGCAAATCTTGACTTGGCGCAGGTGCGTACGTAAGACATTTGGTGAAGTAACTTTATTTTACTCGGGCTAATCCTTCGCCACGGGGATCGCTGGCTGCATAGAGACGGTTCGTGTTTTTGTCCCACAGGATGGCCTGCATGTCCCCGTAGCGGCGGTCGACTTGTTTCAATTCATGCCCCAGCTTTTTGAGGCCTGTATACTCCGTTTCGGTGAGGCCGCCCGGCTCATATTGGATGATATCCGGCAGGTATTGATGGTGAAACCGGGGGACGGAAACCCACGAATCGGGCTTGCTGCCTTTGGCGAAGTCCAAAACGGCCAACAACACCATAGATACTATGCGGCTTCCGCCGGGCGTGCCGATGAGACCGACGCGCCACTCGTCTTCGAGGAACGTCGGCGTCATGCTGGACAGCATGCGTTTGCCCGGAGCTATCGCGTTGGCCTCACCGCCCACTAGTCCGTAAACGTTCGGCAAGCCCGGTTGAGTGGCGAAATCGTCCATCTCGTCGTTCAGCAATACGCCAGTACCAGAGGGCATGAATCCCGATCCGAAGGGATAATTGATGCTCAAGGTGGCGACGATGCGGTTGCCTTCTCGATCCAGGACTGAAAAATGGGTGGTATTTTCGCCGTCCGGTTCGATTCTGTTGGCTCGACTCAAATAAGCGCTGGGTAGCGCCCGATCCTCACGAATCGAAATGCGTAAGCCTGCGGCATAATTGGGGCTCAGCAGCCGCCGGAGCGGCATCACCACGAAATCGGGATCTCCCAGGAATTGCTCGCGATCACGATAGGCTCGCCGCATGGCCTCGACGATAAGGTGCTTGCGAGTGATATCGTCGACGGCGTCCAGATCGTAGCCCGACAGAATGTTCAGCATCTCGATCAGCCCGACACCGCCGGCGGAAGGGGGCGGGGGCGCGGTAACGCGTATCCCGCGGTAGAAGCCGCGAATGGGCTCCCGCTCGATTACCCGATAATCGGCTAGATCGCGCAAGGTCCAGATGCCGCCAGCAGCCCGAATTCCTTCGACCAGCTTTTTAGCAATACCGCCACTATAAAAACCGGCTTTACCGAACTCGCCGATCTTCTTGAGAGTTTTCGCAAGATCCTTTTGAACCAGGAGTGCACCGATGTTCGGCACTTTTCCTTCGGCTAAAAAAATTTCGGCGGCCGCTGGCGATCGACGCAGTACATCGGCGCGAAATGACAGCGATCGGTGATGCCGCGGGCCAAATTGAAATCCCTCTTCGGCATAACGGATAGCCGGAGCGAGGTCTTCAGAAAGCGGAAGTCGCCCGTAATATTCCGCAAGGTGCGCGAGTGTTGCCGGCATGCCTGGAATAGCGGCGGAAAGAGTTCCATTGATTGATTTCTCGGGCACAAGTTTGCCGTTCTCGTCGAGATACAAGCCGCGCCATGCCGCCAACGGAGCCCGCTCTCGCCCGTCCAGCATGACCGTCTTGCCGTCGGAGGCTCGATGAAGGAGCCAAAATCCGCCGCCGCCTAGACCCGATCCTGCGGGTTCGACGACCGCGAGTGCCGCGCTGATTGCCACCGCGGCATCGAAGGCATTACCGCCTCTTTTCAAGACTTCGAAACCGGCTTGCGTGGCGAGTGGGTGCGCGCTGGCGATCGCCGCTTGAGGCGGGGCGGCGGTTGCTACGGGCAAGAAAGAAATGAAGCAGAGGAAGAGCCGGAACAGCCTCAACTTGAGAAACGAACCGCTGAGGAGGCTAAACGCGTTGATTGGGCAGTTGAAGCCTAACGAGCGTAAACGATATCGATTATCCATCACCATTGTGTCGCTGCAAGACGCGAGAAAGAGGATATGTTCTTTTGTTGCAGCGAGTCCCGGTTTCAGACTTCTCTTTGAGAGCCTTACCGACCGAAGCCGCTATTCGGACGGCTACGCCGCCCAGCTACTCTTTGATACGGAGAATCGGGAGGCGCTTTCGGCAGGGCTGCTATTAGAATAGTGCCGTCAAGCTCGGAGCCCCAGCACATCCTGCATATCGTAAAATCCGGGGCCTTTGTCCATGAGCCATGTGGCAGCCCGCATGGCACCTTTCGCGAAAGTCATGCGGCTGGAGGCGTTATGGGTAATTTCGACGCGTTCGCCTTCGTCGGCGAACATGACGGTATGCTCGCCAACGATGTCGCCGGCCCTGATCACGGAAAAACCGATGCTTTTGCGGTCACGCTCTCCGGTGTGGCCTTCCCGTCCGTAAACGGCGCATTCGCGTAGATCTCGGCCGAGTGCAGCGGCCACGACCTCGCCCATGCGCAATGCGGTTCCGGAAGGCGCGTCGACCTTGTGCCGGTGATGGGCTTCGATAATCTCGATGTCGGTTTGCTCACCGATGACCTTCGCTGCGATTTCCAACAGCTTAAGGCAGAGATTTACGCCCACGCTCATGTTCGGGGCCAGCATAATCGGGATCGTGAGTGCCGTATGTTCGATGTTCGCTTTTTGTTCCGGCGTGAAGCCGGTTGTCCCGATAACGAGCCGCTTGCCGTGTTCCCGGCACACCGCTAGATGTTCCATGGTTGATTCGGGGCGGGTGAAGTCGATGACGACATCGAGATCTGCGATGACGCTGGCCAGGTCATCGATCACAGGGATGTCGAGCTTGGGCAGCCCTGCGAGTTCCCCGGCATCTTTCCCGACCGCAGGGCTGCCTTTTCTCTCCACTACAGCGGTCAAGAGCATTCCGTGGGTACTGAGGCAGGCGTGTATTAAGGCGTGTCCCATGCGACCTGCGCCACCGATAATTCCGACTTTGATCATTATGGCTTTCCTGATGAGCGGCTTTGGTTCTTACGCGTTGATCCGCTATCTTTGCAGCGTTCCGACATACCCGAAAGCTAGAGTCCGAGTTTGTCAAAGAACTGTTTTACACCGTCCAGCCAGCCATGGGCTTGCGGACTGTGATGGCTTCCGCCCCCGCTCAGGGAGTCGTCCAGCTTCTTGATGAGCTCGATCTGATCTTTATTGAGGTGTACCGGCGTCTCGATGCGGACTCGACACAATAAATCGCCCTGCGGACCGCCACGCACCGGTTTTACCCCTTTGCCTCGCAGCCGGAACAGTCGCCCGGTCTGGGTTTCCGGAGGGATCTTAAGCATCACTCTGCCGTCGAGCGTCGGCACATCCAATTCGCCGCCCAAGCAAGCCGTCGGGAAGCTGATCGGGACTTCACAATAGAGATTGGCGCCGTCCCGGGTAAAAATCGGGTGTTCCTTGACCGATATTTGCACATACAAGTCCCCCGGCGGCCCGCCGCTTTCCCCGGCTTCGCCTTCGCCCGCCAAACGGATGCGGTCCCCGGTATCCACGCCCGGTGGAATCTTGACCGACAGTGTCTTGGTTTCCTGAACACGTCCCTGCCCGTGGCAGACGCGGCAAGGATCTTTTATCTGTTGGCCTGTGCCGCGACACGTTGGGCAGGTTTGCTGCACGGCGAAGAAGCCTTGCTGCATTCGGATGGCACCGTGCCCCTGACAGGTAGAGCAGGTGGTTGGACCGGTGCCCTTTTTGGCACCCGTGCCGTTGCACTCTCCGCAGGTGACGTAAGTCGGCACGCGAATCTTGACTTCGGTGCCGGCCACCGCTTCTTCCAGGGTGATTTCCAGGTTATAGCGAAGATCGGCGCCGCGCTGTACACGGCTGCCCCGTCTTCGGCCTGCGCCGCCACCGCCACTGCCACCGAAGATGTCACCGAAAACATCGCTGAAAATGTCGCTGAAACTTTCGCCGGTGAAGCCGAATCCCCCAGCCGCGCCCATGGATGGATCAACTCCCGCATGGCCGAATTGGTCGTAAGCGGAACGTTTCTTCGGATCCGAAAGCACATCGTAGGCTTCCTTGATCTTCTTGAACTGCTCTTCCGCCTCTGGATTGTCGCGGTTGCGATCCGGGTGGTATTTCATCGCTAAGCGGCGAAAGCTCTTCTTGATGTCGCTATCGCTCGCGTTGCGCGGCACGCTTAAAAGTTCGTAATAATCTTCTTTCGCCATAACGTAAAGAGCCGCAGGACCCTGCCTGCGGCTAAGTTAGGAGCGGTGCACAGGACGCACCAAATTGCCTGATATTTTCAAGCGTTGATTTCTAGCCATCAATGTTGCCTCACCCAAAACCTCGTCCGCTTTAGACTCATGGTTAAGGGTGAAGGCGAATGAGCGCCCTGTCTCCGCTCATCTGCATTCATGGCTCAGTGCCATATCAAACAAAGGATCGCTTTATTTCCGGTCCTCTTTGACTTCTTCGAATTCGGCATCGACGACATCGTCGCCGGACTTGGCTTCCGCCGTTCCTTCGGATTCGGCACCGGGAGAGCCCGCTGTTTCGCTTTTCTGTGCGTACAAGCGTTCCGCCAGTTTACCCGAAAGCTCGGTTAGATGTTCAGTCTTCCGCTCGATTTCCGATTTGTCGTCGCCGTTCATAGCGGTCTTCAGTTCGCTGATCGCGCGCTCGATCTTGCTGCGCTCGTCGTCTTGCACTTTATCGCCAAGTTCGTGCAGCGTTTTGTTCGTCGCATGGATCATGGCGTCGGCGTTATTGCGGGCGCTTACTAGCTCGTGCAGTTTCTTGTCTTCTTCGGCGTGCAGCTCCGCATCCTTGACCATCCGCTTGATCTCGTCCTCGGTCAGACCGCTGGAGGCGGTGATGCGGATCGACTGCTGTTTGCCGGTGGCCTTGTCCTTGGCCGATACATGCAGGATACCGTTGGCGTCGATATCGAAAGTCACCTCGACCTGCGGTATGCCGCGCGGTGCCGGAGGAATGTCGCTCAGGTCGAACTTGCCAAGGGACTTATTGTCCTTTGCCATCTCGCGTTCGCCCTGAAGGACGTGAATCGTAACCGCGGTTTGGTTATCCTCGGCCGTTGAAAATACCTGTCCGGTCTTGGTCGGAATAGTGGTGTTCTTCTCGATCAGCTTGGTCATAACGCCGCCCAGGGTTTCAATACCCAAGGACAACGGAGTTACGTCCAGAAGCAGTACGTCTTTGACCTGTCCGCCCAAGACGCCACCCTGAATCGCCGCACCGAGTGCTACCGCTTCATCCGGGTTGACGTCCTTACGCGGCTCTTTGCCGAAGATGTCCTTTACGAAGTCCTGAACTTTCGGCATGCGCGTCTGGCCGCCGACTAGGATAACCTCATCGATCTCGCTGGGTTTGAGGCCGGAATCTTTCAGCGCGGTCTCGCACGGCACTTTGGTCTTCAGGATCAAATCCTCGACCAAAGATTCGAGCTTGGCGCGGGTCAATTTCAGGTTGAGATGCTTGGGACCGCTGGCATCGGCTGTGACATAAGGCAGGTTGATATCCGTTTGCTGACTCGACGACAGCTCGATTTTTGCCTTTTCCGCCGCTTCTTTCAGACGCTGCAAGGCCAACGGATCATTGTGCAGGTCGATGCCGTTCTCTTTTTTGAACTCGTCGCAGATGTAATCGATGATGCGCAGGTCGAAGTCTTCGCCGCCTAAATGGGTGTCGCCATTGGTGGACAGCACCTCGAATTGGTGCTCGCCGTCGACTTCGGCGATTTCGATGATGGAAATGTCGAAGGTGCCGCCGCCGAGGTCGTAGACCGCGATTTTGATGTCGCCGTGCTTTTTGTCCAAGCCAAAGGCCATGGCTGCGGCGGTCGGCTCGTTGATGATGCGCTTGACGTCGAGTCCCGCGATGCGGCCTGCGTCTTTCGTCGCCTGGCGTTGAGAGTCGTTGAAATAAGCCGGCACGGTGATCACGGCTTCCTTGATCTCTTCGCCGAGGTACGCTTCGGCGTCCTTTTTCAGCTTCATCAAGACGCGGGCGGAGATTTCCGGCGGGGCCATCTTTTTGCCGTTGACTTCAATCCAGGCATCGCCGTTATCGGCTTCGACGATCTTGTACGGCACGAGATGAATGTCTTTTTGGACTACGGAATCCTTGAAGCGGCGTCCGATAAGGCGCTTGACGGCGTATAAGGTGTTCTTCGGGTTGGTGATCGCCTGGCGCTTAGCCGATTGACCCGCCAATACCTCGTTATCGGGTGTGAAGGCTACGATGGAAGGGGTGGTGCGAGCGCCTTCGGCATTTTCGATGACGCGCGGTTTGCCCCCTTCGAGAATGGCCACGCAGGAATTGGTGGTGCCCAAATCGATGCCAATAATCTTCGCCATTTAATTCTCCAAAATAATCAATAGCTTGTGGTTGAGATGTGCGTATAGCGTTAATATGGGGGCGCCAATGCTGATTTCAAGCTTGCTCGTCGATGCGCGTGGATTCTGCGGCGGCTTGGGCGATAACCACCATCGCCGGGCGCAATAGGCGATCATGGAGGAGATATCCTTTTTGGAAAACCTTTACCACCGTATTGGGTTCAACGTCTGTGGTCGGCTGCATTGCCATGGCCTGGTGTAAGTCCGGGTTGAACTTTTCACCCATAGGGTCCACTACCCGGACACTGAATCTCTCCAGCACCGAATTCAACTGCTTTAGCGTGAGTTCCATGCCTTCGCGCAATTTCACCACGTCCGGGGTCTCTCCCACGGCCGCTTGCAAGCCGAGTTCGAGGCTATCAATCACGGTCAGCAATTCTTTCGAAAACTTCTCCAGAGCGTACTTGTTGGCATTCTGGAGTTCTTTTTCGGAACGTCGGCGCAAATTCTCGAGCTCGGCCTGGGTGCGTACGAATTTGTCCCAGTTTTCCTCCGCTTTCCGGGCTGTTTCGGTCAGTTGCTGCGCGAGCTGTTCAATCGGGGTTGGTTCATTGGCGCCTTCCTCGGTCGCGAGTGCGGTATCGATAGAAGCGGGTTGTTCCGCTTGATCCGGCGTCATTGGCGTCGATTCGGGCGAAGCCTGGTCTTTGCTCATATAACGTGCTCCTTAAACAAAAAATAGGTAAGCCCGATGCGTCTAAGCACGCATGGCGGGCCGTCGATTTCTAGCAAATATGGGTTAAGATGGGGTCAGCGATTTCTGATTCAAGGCAGCCCCCAGTAATTTCGCCGTGATATCGACCAAGGGGATGACCCGTTCATACTCCATGCGGGTGGGACCGATAACGCCGAGGGTGCCTACCACTTCGCCGTTTAAGGAATAGGAGGCGGTCACCAAACTACACTGGTCCAGCGCGCGGTAGCCGGATTCCTCGCCGATAAAGATTTTGATGCCTGGAGTCTCTAAGCAACGATCCAAGAGATGCACTAAGTCTTCTTTCTGATGAAATGCTTCGAATAAGGAACGCAGTTGCTCCATATTGGCCAAGTCGGCAAAATCCATCAGATTGATTTCGCCCGTCAAAACAAACGGTTTTCGACGTCTTCCTCTATCTTTAAGGGCCAAATCCGCAATTTCAGCGGCGTCTATGATTTCTTGGCTCAAGCGATCGCGCATTTCCTGCAAATCATTGAATAGAGTTTCGCGAATCGTAGTTAGATCCTTGCCGGCGTACATCGAATTGAGAAAATTCGCTGCCGCTTGCAAATCGGAAGGGGAAAACGGGCGCGACGTATGAATGATCTTGTTATGAACTTCCTGCTCGTTAGTCACCAGTATGACCAGCAGGCGCTGATCGGACAGCGGAAGAAATTCAATGTGCCTGAAGGCTATGGTTTCCCGGCGCGGCAACATCACGAGGCCCGCCATATGCGTTACTTCCGAAAGGACCCGGGAGGCTGTTTCGAGCAGGTCGTCGGGGCTGTCCTGAGTATCCAAATCCTGGCGAAGCTGTCTGACGACGTGTTGCTGTAAAGGCTTGACCGTTAACAAGGTATCGATGAAAAAACGGTAGCCGGTCACCGTGGGCATGCGTCCCGCCGATGTGTGTGGCGACGTGATCAGCCCTATGTCTTCAAGATCCGCCATGATGTTGCGGATCGTCGCCGGGCTCAGATTCAGCCCGGTATCGCGAGCCAAAGCCCGCGAGCCAACCGGTTGGCCTTCGCCGATATAGCGCTCTACCAACACTTTAAGTAAGTGTTGGGCTCGGTCGCTCAACTGGGGATATTTGGACACCGGCATCCTCGGATGGTGGGATTTTTAGCACTCGAAACCATCGAGTGCTAAAAAAGTAGCAACCCCTGGATAATGTGTCAAGAAGCTCATACCATATCGAGCAAAGCGGCGTCTTGACAGGGTGTAATCTTAACAACCGCAGGGCGAACGTTCCCACATCCAAGGAGAGAATCATGCAAGGCGACTCAACCGTTATCGATTATCTGAACCGCGTGCTCGGCAACGAACTGATCGGCGTCAACCAGTATTTTCTTCATGCCAGGATGTATAAGAACTGGGGGTTGAGCAAGCTCAACGAGCACGAATACGATGAGTCTATCGATGAAATGAAGCACGCCGATAAGTTGATCGAGCGTATTCTGTTTCTCGAAGGATTGCCTAATTTGCAAGATCTCGGTCATTTGAAGATCGGGGAAAATCCGGAAGAGATGCTCGGCTGCGACCTTCAATTGGAACTCCAAAGCACGTCTTTGTTGCGCGAGGCAGTCGACTTTTGCGAGAAGGCCGGCGATTACGTGTCTCGCGATCTTCTCGAAGAGATACTCGAAAGCGAAGAAGAACATATCGACTGGATCGAAACCCAGTTGGGGTTGATTCAAAAGATTGGTCTGCAGAACTATTTGCAGTCTCAAATGTAAGCTGCGGCATAGGCCGGTCGATTTTACAGGTCGCTGGAATTTCACGGCTCCAGGAACGCATGTCATCTACCTTCCGGAACGTAGCCCTGATCGGGAAGCCCGATGCACCGCGCATTGCCGAAACTCTTTCCGCACTTTACCGGCATCTCACCAAGAGAGGACTGCGCGTCTTGGTGGAAAGGGACTGCGCCCATTTTGTGGCCGATTCCTCGCCGGAAACGTGCACTATTGCCGAAATAGGCCGGTGCTGCGATCTCGCTATTGTGGTAGGCGGCGATGGCACGCTGTTGTCCGCCGCGCGTGTTCTGGCGCAGTTCGAGATCCCATTGATCGGGGTGAATCTGGGGCGATTGGGGTTTCTTGTCGATATATCTCCCTCGGATGCCGGCGCGATCCTCGATGAAATTCTCGACGGGCGATACAGTGCCGATGAACGCTTCTTGCTGCGTGCGAAAATTTTCCGTAATGGCCGCGCGTTGTATGAGCAGACTGCAATCAACGAAGTGGTTGTACGTAGCTGGAACGCCGCCAGCATGATTGAAATCGAGACCTCAATCAACGGCGTTTTCCTGAATTCGCAGCGTTCCGACGGGCTTATCGTATCGACTCCCACCGGCTCCACGGCTTATGCTCTTTCGGCCGGAGGTCCGATTCTTTATCCCACGCTCAGGGCCATCGTATTGGCGCCCATCAATCCGCATACCTTGACCAATCGCCCGATAGTAGTGGATGACGACAGCGTGATCGAGATCGCCTTCAGGCCCAGCAAACAGTTCAAGGCGCAGGTCGTGTGCGACAACGTGTCGATTCCCGACGTCGAGATGGACGACCGTATCGAAATCAGAAGAGAACCTAAAACCTTCCGCATTCTTCATCCGCTGAATTACGATTTCTTCGAAATTCTCAGGGCGAAGCTCAATTGGAGCTCCGGTTATCGTAGCTAACTATGCTTGCTCACCTCAGCATCAGAGACTTGGCTGTCGTCCAATCGCTCGATTTGGAGTTTGAGCGCGGATTGACCGTGCTTACCGGTGAGACCGGCGCCGGGAAATCCATACTGCTCACCGCTTTGGGATTGGCTTTGGGCGAACGCGCCGATTCCGGCTTTATTCGCCCCGGGGCGGCCCGTGCCGAGATCAGTCTTTCGTTCGGTCTTAATGATGCGCCAGATGCGCGTCGCTGGCTGGAAGAAAATGAATTAACGGAGGACGACGAATGCCTGGTCCGGCGCGTGATTAGCCAGGACGGCCGTTCGAAGGCTTTCGTCAACGGCCGCCCGGTCACCTTGCAAGCCTTGCAGGAACTGGGCTCTAGTTTGGTCGAGATACACGGCCAGCATGCCCATGTGCATCTTCTAAAGTCGGCGGAACAGCGCCGGTTACTGGACGAGGCGGCGGGGAACGAGGCGTTGCTGACCCAGATAGGCACCCTCTATGAGCGTTGGCGAAGCACTCGGGACGAGTTGGAAGAGCTTACGAGTGCAGCTAAAGATCAAGCCGCTCGCGAAGAGTTGTTGCGGTACCAAATCGACGAACTGGAGCAGCATGAGATTCCAGAGCTCGACTATCCGGCTCTGGTCGAAGAGCAGACACTCCTGGCCAACGTCGGCAAGATACTTACCACGGGCCAAGTGCAACTAGAACTCCTCTACGAAAACGAAAGTCACTCGGTCAGCGCGCGTCTAGCCCAAGCTATCCATGCTTTATCGGACTTGAGTCAACTGGCTCCCGAATTGGAAGAAACGGCCGCTCTCTTAAACGAGGCGCAAGTACAGGTTAAAGAAGGGGCGTTGCAACTCCGCCGTCAACTTGAGCGTATTGAGGCCGACCCTGGTCGTCTGGATTGGCTTGAACAGCGCCTCGGAGACATCCATCGCCTAGCCCGAAAACATCAGGTCCGGCCGGAAGAGTTGCCCGAGCTACTCGAGTCGCTACAGTCGGAAGTGAGCGGTATCACTCGCGGGTCGGAAAGAATTGAGGCCTTGCAATCGGACCTTCGGCAGATTTTTGCGGATTACGGGAAAGTTGCGGATGTCTTATCTCAACGCCGGCAATTAGTCGCTAGCAAGTTGCAGTCACGTATTTCGGAGATGATTCAGGAATTGGGTATGCCGCAGGGGCAGTTTCTGGTGGAGGTGCGTACTGAAAGCACGAAAGAACCGGCCCCCTTCGGCGTGGATCAAGTTGAGTTCTTGGTAAGCGCCAATCCCGGTTTGCCGCCGCGCCCTTTAGCCAAGGTCGCGTCGGGCGGCGAACTGTCACGCATCAGTCTGGCCGTTCAGGTGGCGGCTACCGATTCCAAAACCATTCCGAGCTTGATCTTTGATGAGGTGGATACAGGAATCGGCGGGCGGGTGGCCGAAATCGTCGGGCAGAAGCTGCGTACGCTGGGACATGGACGACAGGTATTTTGCGTAACCCATTTGCCTCAAGTTGCGGCTCAGGGCCATCGTCACTTGTTAGTGGAAAAAAACAGCGCGGGCGGGATCACGCAATCGACGGTCCGAAAGCTTTCCCTTGAGGAAAGGAAACAAGAGATCGCCCGTATGCTTGGTGGAATTCGAGTCACTCAGCAAACCTTGGCTCATGCTGAGGAGATGTTGAACAGCCATTTGCAAAGCGAGTTGGAGGTTTAAAATCTCGCTGAAGATTGGTTAGGAGAGGACCGTCGAAGCCATTTGTAGTGCGACAACGGTTCGCGGGCCGCAGTGGATGAAAGTAGAGTAAGGGTATTGTCGGGCGGTTGTCTAGCCGCCCGACAATTTACGATCAAGTCGTTTCGTTCCTCACGGTTCAATATTACTCTGTGCCGTCTTCGGTGCCCGGTTTATCCGGCACGGTGGCGCTGGTGATGTTCCGGCTTTCTTCGCTTGGCCGATGCTCATCAGCGGAACGGCTGGCAGGAGCCGTCGAAGGCATTTCATCCGTTTCTCGGGTATCTTCATGGGTGGTATCGTTTTGTCCCTCGCTGGACTCGCCTCGCTTGGCGACAAATCTCTTATCCCGTCTTCCGCGCCCCCGGCGTTTGGCTAAGGAACGGCGGGGCGGGTTGCGAAGTGAAGGGTCTTCGGCGCTCAAATCTTCCGCTTCGGTCTCCGTTTCTTCTCTATCGCCCGAAGAAAACTCAAACTCAGAAGATTCGATGGCCGGCACACTGACTGAGCTTCGATTTTCGTGCTCGACACGGGATTCTTCCAATACAGCAGGTTTCGGCAAATAGACTGCTGGAATCTCGGGTTTTTCCTCTTGCTCCAACGATGTGCGAGCCGGTTCGGTTAGGACCGGGATCTGATTGTCGGAAACAAGTGCGGACATGATGGCTTGGGTTGGTTCCTCACCGGCAGATCTGTAATCTGCCGCTGGACTTTCCGGTATCGGCAGGTTGGAGTTCTCGGTTTTCTCCGGTGAAATCTCTCTCGGCTGGCCTTGTTGGCCGCCGCGCCCAAAGCCGGGCTCTCCTCTCCTTGAGCGCCGCCTTCGTGATCCTCCCCGTCTTGACTGATCTCGGGCTCGCCGATCGCCGTTGCTGAATTCCTGCTTCTCCGGAAGTGGAGTGCGGGCTTCGGTTTCTCGAACCTCGGGCATTTCTCCGCCGGCAGGGCGTTGGCGCTGTTTAAAGTCAGCTACCCGATGAGGCCGTTGCTGCACAGTGCGGGGGGGTATCAATTGCGGTCTCTCGGTACCCGTCTCCTCCTCGTCCTCCGGCTTGCCTCCGGTCAGAATTGACCAGAATCGTTTTATAAACCCCCCTGCGGCCTGTTTGCCGGCCGCAGTCATAGGCGCGGGGTGACTCGGTAGGAATTCCTTAACGGCAGGCTCTGCGCTGATTGATGCGACTTCCCTCGCAAACCTCGGGAGTTCAGGCTCCGTCGATCTGAGTATCTGGTAGCTTGGTTTCCTTTCTCCCTCATCCTCGGTGCCGGAGCTCCGTACACGCTGGATTTCATAGGCCGGCGTTTCCAAGTGTTTGCTAGGTATCACGATAACGCTAACCTGGTGGCGTTTTTCAACGTCCTCGATAGTCGAGCGCTTTTCGTTGAGAAGGTATGTGGCCGAATCGATAGGCAGATGAGCGATAACCTTGTCGGTATTTTTCTTCATCGCCTCTTCTTCGATGATCCGCAGCACCGACAGTGCCAGCGACTGTACGCTACGCACAGAGCCTTGGCCGTTGCATCGTGGGCAGGTGAGCAGGCTGGATTCGCCGAGCGACGGACGGAGACGCTGGCGGGACATCTCCAGCAAGCCGAAGCGTGAGATACGGCCGATTTGTATCCGGGCCCGGTCCGATTTGATGGCGTCGCGCAAACGGTTTTCCACGGCGCGCTGATTACGCGCCGCCATCATGTCTATGAAGTCGATCACGAACAAACCGCCCAAATCCCGGAGTCTGAGTTGGCGTGCGATTTCGTCGGCGGCTTCCAAGTTAGTGTTCAGGGCCGTTTCCTCGATATCGCCACCTTTGGTTGCGCGGGCGGAGTTGATATCGATTGCTGTCAGGGCTTCACTGTGATCGATCACGATGGCTCCGCCGGACGGTAAGGGTACTTCCCGGCTGTAAGCTGTCTCGATTTGGCTTTCGATCTGATAGCGGCTGAACAGAGGCACCGTATCCTGATACAGTTTCGCTTTCTGGATGAATTGCGGCATGACTTGCTGCAGAAAGCTGCGTACCACCTTAAAGGTCCCGGCGTTGTCGATCAGGATCTCATCGATATCCCCGCGGAGGTGATCCCTCAATGCGCGGATAATCACGTTACTTTCCTGAAAGATCAGGAAGGGAGAGGGCTTCTCTTTAGCCGAGCGGTCAATCGCCTCCCACAGTTGCAAGAGGTAGTTGAGATCCCATTGCAGCTCTTCGGCCGACTTGCCGCCCCCGGCGGTCCGTACGATAAGCCCCATGCCATCGGGAATTTCAAGCTGACTCATAACTTCACGCATGTCGGAGCGAATGTCGCCCTCGATACGACGCGAAATGCCGCCGGCACGCGGGTTATTGGGCATCAGAACCAGGTAACTGCCAGCCAGGCTGATGTAAGTCGTTAGCGCCGCACCTTTGCTCCCGCGTTCCTCCTTCTCGACCTGAACTATTACTTCCTGTCCCTCCTTGAGCAGATCCTTGATGTCGCGGCGGGAGAAATCCTCATCCGGCGACTGCCCGAAATAGCTCGGTGTAATCTCCTTAAACGGCAAAAAGCCGTGGCGCTCCGCGCCATAATTGACGAAGGCCGCCTCTAGACTGGGTTCGATGCGGGTGATAGTGCCCTTGTAGATATTGGCTTTTTTCTGTTCTTTGGAAGGGATTTCTATATCAAAGTCGTAAAGTTTCTGTCCGTCCACCAGTGCGACCCGAAGTTCCTCGGGTTGAGTGGCGTTGATTAACATTCTTCTCATTCGGCTGGTCCTTTAGCGTTTCCCCGAAGGAGTGGGCAAGCGGTTTCATGCAGCCATTTTTCTTATCAATCAAAACGTGTTCTTAATTGATGTTAATGCGCCTAGCGCGTTGAAAACCGAATCTTGACGTTGCGAGGTACACCCTGCCTCAGTGAGAGCGGGGGTCTTCCATTCCTCGGGTAACACGATACTCGCTCATCATGGGTCGAGCGAAAAAACCCAGTTCTTGTCGTTCTTCCGGTCAGATTTCCCTAAGCGGTACTCTTGACCCAAACAATGTTCTGTCTGTCGCAGTAATTAATATCCGTTCGGCAAAACGGTTGTCGGCTAGGCCCGGCTGTTGCGCGGGCAGCAATTCCCGACGATCGGATTATTTCTCGTCGATCATCTTCGGCGCGTTCGTCACCCAGCCGTAAAGTTTACGATTTCCCGCCCGTCAACTGTGTGACCGCCGGAAAGATCGGCTTTATAAGCCACTGAATCGACTCGCGACTTCAGGTCGATCCAAACGGTTCATGTGCTATTGAGGCCGAGCACGGTTCGGATAACTACTTAGCGTTCGATTGCTAACAACTAACTATAACAATCTTAAGGAGAACCATCAATTTGGGCGGTTAAAGCTGCTATCATGTCGGCATGAAAGAAGCATCAAGCGGCGTCTCCGTTCAATGGATCGAGATCGATGAGGAGAGTGCAGGCCAGCGGATCGATAATTTTCTGTTCGCGCGTCTTAAGGGAGTACCGAAGAGTCATGTGTATCGAATTCTGCGTACCGGCGAGGTTCGCCGCAATGGGGGGCGCATTCAAGCTCGGGAGCGCCTGGATACGGGTGATTTGATCCGTATTCCACCGATCAGGTTAGCCTCCCGTGATCATGATGGGGTGCCCGAAGCTTTCGTGCGGGCCCGTTTGGAGCCTCGGGTATTGTACGAAGACGACGATCTCTTGGTACTCAACAAACCAGCAGGGATGGCGGTGCACGGTGGTAGCGGTTTGAGTTTCGGCGTCATTGAAGGCTTGCGGGAAATCCGTCCGGAAGCGCGGTTTTTGGAGCTCGTGCACCGTTTGGATCGAGATACCTCCGGTTGTTTGCTGATCGCCAAAAAGCGTAGCGCCTTACGAATTCTGCACGAACAATTTCGCAACGACGAAGTAAAGAAGGTTTATCTGGCCTTGCTTGCGGGCCCATGGGCCAGAACCCGATGGATAATGGATGCGCCGCTGAAAAAAAACGTCCTGCAGAGCGGCGAACGGATGGTTAGGGTGGCGCGTGAGGGCAAGCCGGCAGTCACGGAATTCAGAAGGAAGGACCGCTATGCCAATTCGACTCTGGTTGAGGCCCGCCCCGTCACCGGCCGTACCCATCAAATTCGAGTTCATGCCCAAGCCATGGGGCATCCGATCGTCGGCGACGAGCGCTACGGCGACGAGAAGATTAATCGGGAGTTTCGTCAGCTCGGTTTGAAGCGCCTATTTCTTCATGCTCTGGAAACCGCTTTCCGCCATCCGCGCACGGGCAAGTCAACAGAAGCTAAAGCTCCGCTTGATCAGGACCTTTCCGAGTTCCTCGACATTTTGTCGCGATGAACAACCGATTCGATCTTTTGGTATTCGACTGGGATGGCACTCTGTTCGATTCGGTCGGATGGATTGTGGAGTGCTTGCAGCTAGCAGCGCATGACTGCGGTTTGTCCATGCCGTCTAATCACGCGGCCAAATCCGTTATAGGTCTCGGGCTGAAGGAGGCGATGGAGACTTTGTTTCCCGAATACCCTTCCGAAATGGCATTCCGCTTGGCTGAAAGCTATCGCCGCTATTACGGCAGGAAAACGATTGGTGCCGACGGTCTGTTCAGAGGGGTGTTCGATATGTTGGCGGAATTGAGGGATCAAGGTTACCGCCTTGCCGTCGCTACGGGGAAAACCCGCAGTGGTCTGGATCATGCCCTCGCCGCGACCGGAACGGGCTTATTTTTTCACGCTACTCGCTGCGCGGATGAGACGGCATCCAAACCGAACCCGGAAATGCTCTTTCAACTCATGCGTGAGCTCGATATCACCGAAGAAAGGACCTTGATGGTGGGTGATTCGCTCCACGATCTGCGTATGGCTCATAATGCCGGAGTCGCCGCAGTCGGCGTCGGATGCGGTGCGAATGATTTGGTCGAACTGGCCGGGTTTGACTCTTTGGCGTGCCTGGACCGGACCGCCGACCTTCTGAAGGTTCTAAACCGACAAACTGATTTGATTTAGTTTGAGTACAAGACAAGCGGCGAGAAACTGACTGAGATAACACTATGGACCAACAAAACGTGAGTGAAACCGGGCAAGAAACGGAGAAGCAGATGCCTTCACCCGCATGGGAACGCGAAACTCTGGAAAAAGTGCTGTTGGCGTCGGTTACGGAGCAGCGGCGGGCACGGCGCTGGGGAATATTTTTCAAGCTATTTATGCTGGCCTACTTGGGCGTCGCACTTTGGTTGATCGCCCAGCCGTTATCGGAACAACGGAACATGGGGGGGAAGAGTCATACCGCCGTCGTCGATGTGGCGGGCATGATAGCCGCCGGGGAAAAAGCTAACGCCGACACCATAATCGAAGGCCTTAGGGCAGCCGTTGAAGCGGCCGGCACCAAAGGCATCATTTTGCGCATGAATACGCCGGGCGGTAGCCCCGTTCAATCGGCTTATGTTTATGAGGAGATTCGGCGGATCAAAAAACTTAAGCCGGATCTTCCGATCTATGCGGTGGTCGCGGATATGTGCACTTCTGGCGGCTATTACATCGCGTCCGCCGCCGATAAGATCTTTGTCAACCAGTCGAGTATCGTGGGATCGATCGGCGTGATCATGGATAGCTTCGGATTCGTGGACGCGATTAACAAACTCGGCATAGAGCGCAGGGTGATGACGGCCGGCGAGCATAAGGCGATTCTCGATCCTTTTTCGCCGGTCGACCCAGTGGCAAGAGAGCACGTGCAAACGGTGCTCAATACAATCCACCAGCAGTTTATCGAGGCTGTCCGTCAGGGGCGGGCAGGGCGCCTGAACGAGAATACTCCCGAACTGTACTCGGGTCTGGTCTGGACGGGCGCGGAAGGCATTAAGCTTGGATTAGTGGATGAACTCGGCGATGTCCGTTCGGTGGCGGAAGCGGTAATCGGCGCCAAGGACGTGGTCAATTACACACCGGAGGAAAATCTATGGGATCGAGTCACGAACCGCATCGGTACCACCTTTGGCCATATGTTGCGCGGCGCTGTGTCGGCCGGACTATATCCGAATTAAGTGGCTTTTTATGAAGTCAACCGGGAAGATGTTCGAGGTTATCGAGGAAGAGCCGATTTATCGTGGTTTCTTCAGCCTGTCACGCATCCGATTCAGGCATGCCTTGTTTCGTGGAGGCTGGAGTGAGCCTTTGGACAGGGAGTTGTTTCATCGTGGCAAAAGCGTTGCGGTTATGCCCTATGACCCCGTAGCAGACCGGGTGGTGCTTATCGAGCAGTTCAGGGTCGGAGCCATGCAGGTGAGTGGGGATCCGTGGCTTCTAGAAATCGTGGCCGGCGCCGTCGAGGAAGGGGAAAGTCCAGAGGACGTCGCTCACCGCGAGGCCCGCGAGGAGGCCGGTTGCGAGATTCACGAACTCATTCGCATCGCTGAGTTTTTCCCGACGCCCGGCGGGTGCTCGGAAAAAATCACGCTATATTGCGGAATCGTGGATTCCCACGGCTTAGGCGGCATACACGGTCTTGGTGAGGAACACGAGGATATTCTGGCTAGCGTTGTGAGCTTCGACCAAGCGATCGATTGGCTTGATCAAGGCCGAATTGAAGCCGCTATTCCAATCATCGGTCTTCAGTGGCTGGCGTTGAATCGGGGCCGCTTAAGAGCGGTGCGAGAATAATAGCCCATTGGTGAAAGTCTCCCAGGTTTTACCTCTTTGACTAAGGATTCGTTAGCGCTTCGGCAATCTGCAAGGCGATGTTGTCGGCGGGTTCGGGCTTGATAAGCAGGAGAGGATAGGCCCCAGGCTGCGGCGATGAGTTTCCCTGAAGGACTGTTTGGGGGATCAGGCGCTGACGACGATGCGAGACCGCACCTTATTTGAAGCGCGATTTGCTTCTGGCGGGCGTGGCAAGATGGTTGAAAGGCTTTGCCAGTTCCGAGGGATAAATTCCATTGGCGTGGCCGACTCCGCAGTCATTTGGGAGAGCGCTGCTTCTCTTGATATCAATGTAAAGAGTGAAACCCGTGTCCGGGATTTCGGTGATGCTCGCATCGGCAACCGGCGTCCACAGCCGGTAATCGCTGGCCAGCTTGTCTTCCTTCTTTAGTTTTCTGTCCTTCACGAAGGGTTTTAGTCGTTTGCCGGTGTCATTCAGGCAACATTGAATGATCGCCATGTATACGCGCACGGTTTTTACGCGGGAGGTGAGCTTGATCTTGGGCAGAGTTGCTTTCTTTTATTTTAAATGACAACTCCTCGCGCATATTGTCTGGTATATAACCAGAATGCCGGTGTATGGCGCGTGAGCCAGTTGTAGATCCGGCGCTGCCGAACGGCGGTATGCTACCTTTTTGCTACGCTCTCCTTCTAATCGCCATCGACTTCCGGCTGGCAGACATGATGGCGTTTACCTTGTCGAGAACATCGCGCAGATTTCCGCTAAAGGGTATTCTTTGTTCAATGGGTACTTTGCCGCTTGCGATGTTGCTGCCATCGAAAGGTAACTCATAGATTTCATTATCGGCTCCATTCGGGAAATGAATGGTTGCGATTACTGTCGAAAGGGGCGATTCGCTCGTCACCGGTTTTTTGCGCCTGTGGCTCAGATTTATTTTAAGGTCGACGGATGACAAGCTTTCTTTATGGCGGCGCGAGTTCGGTGTTTGAGTGAGATCCCTGCCGTCATATTGGAGTGAGCGAATGTGCTGATTAGCACGGGCAGCGCGACTATCATTTTTTGGTTACTTTTCTTTTCCGTTGTGGGTTGTCTGTAAGTCGGTCCTGCTGAGTGCAATTATTCTGCAGGTATTCGATGGTCAGATTTCTTCCGGCTTTACTGTGATGGGAACTAGTGCTTCGCCACGGTAGCAGTGCAATGTTTGGTCATGTCTTGGGTCTGATGATTGTCTGGAAGCCAGGAGACGATCATGCGAACCCAGAAATACGCAGTGAAACTGACGGCCGAGGCGCGCTCGGCCG
>Ga0196971_1000329_pt1 | contig 41188 bp, 33 predicted proteins | sample S1v_1013CmetaG_FD_148660 | JGI IMG/M metagenome (GOLD analysis project Ga0196971, IMG submission 148660) | Soil microbial communities from Anza Borrego desert, Southern California, United States - S1+v_10-13C | ecosystem: Environmental > Terrestrial > Soil > Desert | place: USA: California... | reverse complement strand
ATCATTACCTTACTGCGGCGGAAATGCTGGGTACACGAGCAACAGGCCAGAGCGGGAACCCCACGAATCCCCTCGATCTAGCTATTCGAGAGGCCGGGCGCGCAGTCGACCATCTTGTGGAAGTGAAGAAATGGCTTGATCTAATGCTAGACAAGTATCAGGGGGAGAACTGGTGCCGTATAGCGGATGTACTTTTCGATTTCTTTGGCCCCGACTACATCGCCCTACACCCTCTCGGCCGTGAAGTGGAAAGCGACGAGTGCGCGTTGGACCTCGTGGCGAGGGACAGATTCGCACAGTTCCTGTCCGCCGACACAAACGACGAATTGTCGGACGAGCATGCAAAGTGGCTGGCCTGTCTGATTTGGCTTGAAAAGAGAAGAACGACAGTGCATCTCTGCAAGACAGGGAATGCACTTTCAATGAAATTTTCATCTGGAGTGGTGGTCGCTCCAGTCAATGCAGACGTCGCCCATTGGGCGGCCCGGTTCTAGCCCGTTTCTCGTCACGATTTCCCTTCCGGCCGGGCAATATTTCTTGCAATAGCGGGAATTGACCAACTCAAGCCCTACGAACTACGTATCCCCCGAAACGTATGGGCGGGCCTAGATGCTGGCCGCAGCATTGGACGATAGTCGGGGGCCGCACTGCCTATTCTCAAAATCGTTACGCTGCGAACTTATTGCCTAGAGCCGAGTGCACGTGTGAAAAAAATTAGATGAAATTAATAATAGGTGAAGGCCGGCGGGAGGGCCGTTAGCCTAGCCGCAGCTTTAAGTGATGTTTTTCCCTGTGCGTGTACAACGAGAATGTCGTCCAATCCTTATACCGTTGACGGTGTCCAGCCAACCTTGCTTTGGCGCGAACGCTTCGTTCAATCCTCTCCGGTTCAGGCCTCGACTTTATTACTGCACGCTGCCGAGGAGCTTTCCTTTTTTCATGCAGAGCGGATCGAGGAAAAGACGCTCGAGGAGAGAAACCTCCAAGCCCATATTCCAACAAAAGTTCACTCTTCGGCCGAAGTCCTCGCATTGCTACACCAAATGCGTGACGAAAGCGCCGCCGGAAACTTGGCTCGACTTTACCAAGCAGTGACAAATGCCGCGAGGCGCAATGGGAGCATATGGGAAGTATTAAGTCAGTGGAGCGAAGACGTCAGTAAGCAGTTTCTCGCACTTTCTTATGTATTGTCCGAGAGCGAGAGACAAGGTGCAACTGCAACGGAGATCGAAATTCTCCGCGATGCTGTCGACTCGGCGTTGTTCCTGCGAGGGCCAGAAATCAGGGCGGGGCTAAATACGATAGCCCAGGCATCCGAGTATGGGAAGGACAAGGCGACGGCCGATACCTTCCGAACTACCTACCGCGATGTTGTACTCGGACAGCAAACGATCTCCCACCTACTGGGATTGCTTATCGAGCGATTCGGAGATCGGCTAGAGCAAGGGATTGCATTACTGAGAAGTGCAGTGGGCAGCGAGTTAATGGCGACGAATCGCTCCGTGGACGCAACGCGCTTGCATCTGCTGCTACAGGATCTGTACCAGTTGGCAAGCATTTCAAGTCTCATTTCCATTTGCGAGGTCGTAACCGCGCGTCTGGCTCGACTCTGCCCTTCATTCAGTGCATCTGCGTTCTCGCTTCTTCGAGCACTCGTTCAATGGACTGCGGAACAGTGGCTCGTCAATTACCACGTCACCCTGCTGATCGAGCAGGTACTTTCGGAGCAGGGAGACCGGGCTAGGCAGCGGGAAACCCATGATGACGAACTCCACGAGGATGGACAGATCGAGGGAGATACTCTGGAGGAGGAGAGCTTTGTCGAGATTGTATTTCTAAATGGCGTGCTTGAGATCCTCCGCAGCTTGCCGCCAAAGGTCTTCCCCAGCGATGAACATCGTCTACAAGCGATTGCCGTAGTGCAGCAAGCTCTGGACGCGATTTTGATTCCCGATCACGGGACCCAGGATGATTGGGGTAGCCAGAACAATGCGCAATAAAGAGTCGTATCAGTTGCGGGAGCCGTAGTGAACCGAGTCGATGGAAGAGAATACATTACTGAGAGGTTGCCGGACGGGCGGCGTGTACTCGCAATTGCTATTCCTCTGAGTTCGCTCGGCGATGACTTCAAAATCAAAGCATTGAAGCAATCAAACCTGCTTCTCCACACAAAGTGGCCGCCAGTACGGCTGGCCGAGACAAGTAGTCAGCTAATTGTCGCGATCACATCTTCCTCAAGCAATGAGAAAAGGGATGAAGAAATAGAGGCGTTCCAGCTTTTGAGCCATTTTCTTGAACGATGCAGCTAGGAAGAAATGAGTCACAACCCGATTGGATCGGAGAATCACCGCATTCTCCGAATTAATGCACCGGAAGCTGGCTCCGATGGGCCCCGTTCTGCAGGAGCGGGGCCGGCAGCACGTGTTGGCGCTTTGCTTGATGCGGCGATCAGGAAATCCCAGCGGATTTCTTTACCCGATGCCGCAAGTAAGGCGAATCCACTAGAAGACGTTGAGCGAACGTCGACGATAGCAGAAAAGTGCCACGCCAGTACTGAAATCATCAATGCGCTTCTTGCAACCGACGGAGCAATTCCAGCATTTGGCTCTTCCATGCGGTACCGGGCGGTTCTTTACAGTCTGTCGTTCATTCTCAAAAGAGAGAGTGAATCGGAGGGGCGCGCTGCCTTGAAAGTGATCGACCGCACCTTGGCACTGTTCGAACAACTTGAAGCAATGCAAAATGCATTGCATAAGGGATAAAAATTGGGGCCGCTTCAAAACGATCAAAAGGCAGCGCTCAAGCTGTTGGCCAGTCAGTACCTCGGCCAAAGAAAAATGGAGGAAGCGCTTGTTATCCTGCGGTTCCTGATCGACCATGCTCCTGGCGACGCCGCGACTAGTATTGCCTTGGCATATGCGCAAATTGAAATACAAAGGTACGAGGAAGCACTCGCCACCTTGTCCCAGCTGAAGGACTCGGAACAACAGACAGTGCACTTATTGCGGGGGAAGGCGCTGCTTCAACTTGGGTTGAACCCTGAGGCGGAGAGTGCGTTTGCCGCGTTCCGAGCGCTGCGGGCGGCAAAGGCACAGGTTAGCAGGTGATGTCGTGAACCGCATCTCCGACGCGCTACAGCGCGCTGTTCACATCATTTCCGCCCGTGCGGATGTTGCATTTGCATTATCGCTCATGGCAGCGGTATTCATGCTCATCCTCCCGCTGCCTACTGTCTTGATTGACATACTTATCGCGATAAACATAGGTGGCTCGGCACTGCTTCTCATGGTTGCGATGTACTTGCCGAACCCGCTCGCGTTCAGTTCGTTTCCTTCGGTGTTATTGATAACCACACTATTTCGGTTGTCACTATCCATCGCCACCACGCGTCTGATACTTCTTCAGGGCGATGCCGGCCAGATCGTTCTGGCTTTTGGCAACTTCGTCGTCGGCGGGAATATCGTTGTTGGCCTGGTCGTGTTCCTTATCCTGACGGTCGTCCAATTCATCGTCATTACAAAGGGCGCTGAGCGGGTCGCCGAGGTGGCGGCGCGATTCTCCCTAGACGGCCTGCCCGGCAAGCAAATGTCAATCGATGGCGACATGCGGGCGGGGACGATTGATATGCTTGAGGCGAGGAGGCGACGGTCCGCCGTGGAAAAGGAGAGTCAACTCTACGGCGCAATGGACGGGGCAATGAAGTTTGTCAAGGGCGATGCCATTGCATCAATCATCATTGTTTTCGTCAATTTGCTAGGTGGACTGATGATCGGCACCATGCAGCGAGGGATGTCGGTCTCTGACGCCATGGCGCTCTACTCGATCCTTACCATCGGGGACGGATTGATTTCACAGATTCCGGCACTGCTTATTTCGATTACCGCGGGGATGATCGTAACTCGGGTCACGAGCGGAGAAGGACCCGGCAGCAATATCGGCCGCGACATTTCCTCGCAAATTCTTGCTCAGCCCCGGGCAATTCTGATTGCATCTTGTATCTTCCTTGGATTCGCCCTTGTGCCTGGCATGCCGGCTCCGGTTTTTCTTCTCCTGGCGGCAATTGCAGGCGTTATGGGGCTGATTCTCATGAACCCAAAAGGAAAGCTGGCGCCGCCGGAAACTGGCTTTGGCACGGGAGCGGCCGCGGGCGGGGTGTATCAGGACGATTTGTCACGAGAAGGTGCGCGTCCGCAGGAAGGCGCGCATTCCTTTACGGTTCCTATCATTGTCGAAGTGCCTTCCAGTCTCGAGGCGGTTGTGTCACGAGAATCGCTCGCATCCGAGATGCTGAAGGTACGTAGCGCGCTCTACACGGAGCTAGGTCTCCTGTATCCCGCCGTACAGATGCGGTATAGGGACGAGGGTAATGGTGATGATGAGTCGTACGTTATCCTGGTTTACGAGGTGCCCGTGGCCCATGGGCGCCTCGCGCGGAACCGGGTATTGGCGTGTGAACCGAAAGATGGTCTGGTTGCACTCGGCATTCCTTTTGAGGAGGCGGAATCCTTTCTCCCGCGCGTTCCTACCTTATGGGTAGAGGCCGAAAGCGAGAGTTCGCTGCGAGAACTAGGTGTCGCTTACATGGATCACGTGCAGATCCTTCTGCATCATGTCTCCATCGTCCTGCGGCGCTATGCCCATGAGTTCCTGGGCGTTCAGGAGGCACGCAGTCTCATGGACAGCCTGGAACGCGACTTCCCCGATCTCGTCAAGGAACTCCACAGGCAGATGACTACTCAGCGCATTGCAGAAATTCTTCAAAGGCTCGTCGGGGAAGGCGTGTCGATACGTAACCTGCGCATGATCTTCGAAACGATGATTGAGTGGAGCCAGAGGGAAAAGGATGGCGTCATGCTAACTGAACATGTCCGAGGCGCGCTCAAACGACAGATCAGTTACCAGCTGACGTCGGGCCACACCGTTCTGCCAGCCTATCTTTTCGGACCAACCGTTGAGGACGCGATTCGAGGAGCCGTGCGGCAGACCTCGGGGGGAAGCTATCTTGCACTTGATCCATCGATATCGAAGCACGTGCTCGATAACATCAAGGAAGCGCTTGGAGATCTATCGGCCGTTAAGCAATTTCCTGTTCTCCTAACAAGTATGGACATCAGAAGGTACGTTCGCAAAATGATCGAGAAGGAGCTATTCGACGTATCTGTTGTGTCGTACCAGGAACTTACTCCGGACATAAACGTGCATCCCCTCGCACGAATTGAAATGCAAGTGAGTAACACAAATGTATGAGCTTAGGGTTCTCAGCGGGTTTCAGGCTGGTGCTCGCATGTCGCTTCCCGATGGCCGTTACGTCCTCGGAAGCGATATGGAATGTGACGCCGTGCTCAGCGGCGTCGGGATCCCCGGCGCTGCAGTTGAGCTCGCCATTAATGCGGACTACATTGGTATCGCCCTCCGTGCCTCCGACTCCGCTCCGATAGGTGAAGAACCTTCCGGCGAAACCCCGCTGCTCGCCGGCCAGGCCTTTCAACTTGGCGAGGTATGGCTTGTGGTTGATGAGAAAGACTCGCCTTGGCCCGCGTACAACTCATGGCTCCCTCCGTCGGATGGCGGGCGGATCAAGGAATCGCGCCGCAAAGGCGCGAAGTCGTCGCCTAAGGGAAAAATCGTCGCCTTGTTTCGATCCTCGGCTTTCTTCGGTTACGGAATCGTTGCCGTGATCGCCGTGACGGTGGTCTGCGGGGGCGCGCTGGCATACACGCTTAAACCCGACATCGGTGCATTGGGCCGAGAGCCGAGTGTGCGAACGCCGCGGACGGAAAGCAAGAGCCCGATTGCTGTCGAGGGATATGCGCAGGATGTGCGAGTCGAGCCAGAAGGAAGGCCCCTTGAAAATGCAGTCAATGAGCTCAAGCGCGAGCTTTCGATTGGACGGCTCGATGGGTTGATCACGGTGGAAGCAAGCAAGGGGGCATTGCTGATCTCCGGAGAGCTTAGCCAGGACCAAATTCGGCGGTTTGAGGGAATCATTGTCCCATTCACTGGCCGACACGGCCGCAGCCTGTCGATCAATGCCAAGATCGCCGAGATTACGCCTCGGCTACCGTTTCAGATCACACAAGTGGTTGCCGGCTCAATGCCATTCATTGTGACCGAGGGCGGTTTGAAAATCTATGAAGGCGGGTCGTACAAGGGCTATCGACTCGTTTCCGTCAAAAGCAATAAGCTCGTCTTTGGCGGTCCGCGGGATGTGGCGCTGGAATGGTAGCTTCCGCGTATCGGAATCGCCTTCACGATCGCCAGATACTGGCGTCGATGCGGCGCGCCATTGATGACGCCGTACTCCTGACGGTGAAAGGTCGCGTAAGGGAAGTCGTTGGCACGATCATCCGTGCGAGTGTACCCAGTTCGAGAATCGGTGACATGTGTCGCTTATACACCCCGGGAGAAGATGTCGAGCTTTTTGCAGAAGTTGTCGGCTTCTCACGCGGAGATGCATTGCTTTCTCCGATCGGGGACGTCTACGGGGTATCGACGAACACACTTGTCATTTCAATGGGCCGTTCTCATCACGTGCCTGTGGGACTTGAGCTCCTTGGGCGTGTCCTCGACGGTTTTGGAAAACCGATGGATGGAAACCCGACTTCCGTCCGCTGCGAGGCGCATTACCCGGTATACGCCAGCCCGCCGGCGCCGATGACACGACGGCCCATTTCGACACCATTGCATACCGGCGTTCGGGCAATCGATGGCCTGCTGACGTGCGGAGAGGGCCAACGCGTGGGAATTTTCGCCGCAGCCGGCGGAGGGAAAAGCACGCTATTGGGCATGCTTGCCAGGAATACGGATGCGGACGTCGTGGTAATTGCGCTTATCGGAGAGCGTGGCCGCGAAGTCAGAGAGTTTATCGAGCGCGAGCTTGGCACAAACGGTATGGGAAATGCGGTCGTTGTATGTGCAACGTCAGACCGGCCCGCGATGGAGAGGGTAAAGGCAAGCTTTGTCGCAACAGCCGTGGCCGAGTATTTTCGCGATCAGGGTAAGCGAGTACTGCTGCTGGTCGATTCCGTGACCCGCCTTGCGCGTGCGCAGCGAGAAATCGGCCTGGCGGTAGGCGAACCTCCTGCCCGCCGGGGATTTCCACCCTCGGTATTCAATATTCTGCCGCGCTTGATGGAGCGCGCCGGTACAAATGAGAAGGGATCGATAACGGCCTTCTACACTGTGCTCGTCGAAGGAGACGACATGAATGAACCGGTCGCGGACGAGGTGAGGTCTGTGCTCGATGGCCACATCGTGTTGTCGCGAAAACTCGGAATCGCCAACCATTATCCAGCTATCGACATCCTGGCGAGCGTCAGCCGCGTCATGAACGCTATCGTGCCCGCGGAACACCTGGATTGCGCGGGACGGTTCCGTGAGCTTTTGTCAAAGCATCAGGAAATCGAGCTGCTGGTGCGCATCGGTGAATACAAGGAAGGGACAGACAGACTGGCCGACAAGGCGATAAAGCGAATCGCGGAGATGAACCGCTTCTTGCGGCAGAACCGTGACTCCGTAGCGCCGTACCCTGATACCTTGAGCAAATTGGAAGAGTTAGTGCAGTGAGCAAACTTGGGGAAATACTTTCACTTGCTGCGCATCGAGTGAGGCGTGCAGAACAACTGCTTGCCACAGCCACGGACGAACTGAAGAGTGCTGCTTCGGACGAGGAGCGCGCGCGAGACGTGCTGAGCAAACATCAAAGCATGGCGGCCCTTCGCGAAGCTGAGATTTACGCGGAGTTGATCGGCAGCGTCGTTTCGCAAGACAAGCTTGAAGGTATTCGAGCGTTCCTGATAGAACAACGCCGGACAGAAGCAAGATTGACGAAACTTGTCGCTGATGCTGCCGAGAAAACGGAAAGTGCGGCGAAGGAGGTCGAGGATGCACGGTCCGCGCTGCGGGAAATGACCGTCATCCTGGAGAAATACACGGCAGCAGTCGACGAGGTCCTGCATTCCGATACGACGGAAGCTGCGTATCGGGAAGAGCAGGAACTGGAGGACTTCAGCGGAGCGAGAAGATGACCGAATCAACGCATTTTGGCCTTGCGTCTCAGGGAGGACGCCACCTTTCCCCTCGGAGATTGTCACCCACCCTCGAGAACCGGGAATCCGAGCGCCGCGTGGAGACTGTGCCGGATCCGGTTCAGTGCGCAGACCTGGGAGACACGCATGCCGGAGGGCTCACCAAGCCTGACCGGCGCGGGGCAGGGGAACTGCTGGAGCACGAGGATCGTGAAGAAGAAACTGAAGTTCAAGTGCAGCTTTCTTTCTCTCAGCTCTTTGCCGCTGCTACGTCCAGGGTGTTCGACGACAAGATTCAAGGGTTTGACGATCGAGAACAGACGTTCTCCGACGCGATCTCGAGCGGGACCGAAAGCCCTGCGTCCGCCTTGACCGGAACTTGCGGGCCTGGGGTGCAGCCGCTACTGACGGCAGGACTTCCGGACGCGGTGTCCAGCCCATCGGGAGCAAGCTTCGAGAAACTCAGAGAAGTGATCAGTCTCATCGCCAGCCTGGGAAGTGGCGGCGACGCGAAGGCGGCCGGCCAACAAATTGGCATCAGGTTGAACGGCAACCTGTTCGCCAGCACGACACTGACGATAAGCTCGCAGGAACGGGGGATGCAAGTTCACTGCCGATCGTCCTCTGCATCGGAAACAGAATGGTTTTCCCGCCATGCGTCCATGATTTCGTCGCAGTTGGAGGCCCGCTTGAAAAGGCGTGTTCGGTTCGTCGTATTGCGAGATGAAAATTGAATGATGCTGCGACAAGTGTTGTAAGGGCAGGAGCTGCTTTGCGCAAGGTCACCGTGCAGAGCGTCGAGGCCATCAATGGCCTAAGCGGCGGGTTGCGGCAAGCACTGCAGTGGCGCGGGCAGCAATGGGTCTTCACGATGTCCGCACCGAGAATGGCCGCGCCGGAGCCAGCGCATGACCTGATCCTTTCCGTCCAAATGGGCGAGATTCGCGGCTATTTTGCGATGTCCCATCGGGCGGCGGAAGAACTGATCGCAGTGCGCTCAGGACTGATTCGTTGGCGTGAAATGGACGAAGACCTGGCGATGGCCTTGCTCCAACACTCGCTTGACGATCTGGCCGGATGGGATCAGACGAATGAGATCAACGCCCTCACAATAGACCGGGCTGACAACAATCAGGACGCATTGTCGATGCCGCTTCGATTCGACATCGCACTCCGCCCCGAGAACGCCGCGACAAGTATGGAGGCGGTGTTTCTGTGTGGCGTCGAAAGCGCATTACGGCTCGTCCCCCTTACGGAAAAGACCCCGTTTCTGACTTGTCTCGCTGCGTGGGGCGACCTGTCCTTGCCAATGGTCGCAGAGCTCGGATGGACAGATCTTTCGATCGCGGACGTCATGTCCTTGCAAGAACAGGATGTCGTATTTCCCGACCTATTGTGGTCGAAGGGGGATGTGACGTCAGTCTGTCTTCGGCTAGGTCCGCAATTGGGACTCATCGCGGCGCTGAATGATGGCGGGAAAACTTGTAAAACAACGGGGGTAACCATGGCTGAGCAAGAGAGCGATACACATGATGTGGCTGAGGCGGCGAAAAACGAAAAGACAATTGCCGAAGAACTCGAACAACTGCCCATTCGACTTAGCTTCGATCTTGGCGAGAAAAGCATCACGCTAAAAGAGCTGTGCGAGATTGAAGACGGGCATATCTTCGACCTCGGCTTGCCCCTCGATCGTGCCGTCAACCTTCGTGTCAACGGCCTGCGTATCGGAGAGGGAGAGATCGTCGACGTGGATGGCAGAATCGGTGTTGCGGTTAGTCGCATCGCGCGTGCGAAGGCATGAAGACCCCGGATCCAGTCTCGCTCGGGATATTCCTCGCAGTATTCTCGCTGGTCCCCCTGTTGCTGGTAGTCGGGACATCATTCCTGAAAATATCGACCGTACTCGTGCTCGTCCGGAACGCATTGGGGGTTCAGCAAGTTCCACCCAACATCGCACTCTATGGCTTGGCTCTCGTGCTATCGCTCTATGTCATGGCGCCCGTCACGCGCCAGATCGTAGACGCCGTTCGTGCGGAACCGTCCGCCTTCGACAATGTGTCGTCCGCAATCAGCCTCCTGCAGAAGGGATCGGAGCCGCTGACAAAATTTTTACTCAAGCATACCAAAGCCGAACAGCGCCGCTTTTTCATGGACACGGCCAGGCGATCGTGGCCGGAAGAGCAGGCGCGCAGTGTCAGCGAAACCGACCTCCTGATACTGTTGCCGGCGTTTGTTGCGGCAGAACTCACGACCGCATTCGAGATCGGCTTCCTGCTATACCTTCCGTTCCTAGTGATCGATCTGATCGTTTCGAACATTTTGCTTTCGCTAGGCATGATGATGGTCTCGCCGTCAACAATTTCGCTCCCGTTGAAGTTGTTCCTGTTTGTCATGATCGACGGCTGGACGAGACTCATGCATGGGCTAGTGCTTTCTTATGCATAGCGCGGAATTACTGAACTACGCCGCAAAGGCGCTTTACCTAAGCCTTGTGCTGTCACTTCCGGCTGTCATCGCCGCAGCCGTCGTCGGAACGTTCATCGCAGTCGTTCAGGCCCTCACCCAGATCCAGGAGCAAACCTTGTCGTATGTGGCGAAGCTCGTCGTCACGGTGGCGGCGGTTGCATTCACAGCACAATGGACCGGGGGCGAAATTGTGCAATATGCGGGTCAAGTCTTTGACCTTGTTCCATACATTCGCCGGTGATCTCGCATACAGACCTGGAAACGTTTGGCCTTGCACTGATCATCGGTGCTGCTCGCAGCTTTGGAACCTTTGCGTTCCTTCCATTTCTCTCCCGCCAAAACACGACTGCCTTGATACGAGTCAGCCTATCCGTAGCACTGGTGCTGCCGGTCATTCCGGTCATCGCAGCGGCGCTTCCGCCCGGCCATCTCGAGATGGGAAGCCTTTTCGCTGTGCTGGCAAGGGAATTTACCCTGGGCATCCTGCTGGGATTCGGCATCGCGGTGCCGTTCTGGGCGGCGGAGGCGATTGGCTTCGTTATTTCCAACCAAAGCGGCGCCACCATTGCATCGGTCATTAACCCCACCAGCGGGAATGACAGCTCCGATCTGGCTGTGCTTATCTATCAGGCGTACGTTGTGCTGTTCCTCGCCAGCGGCGGCTTGGAGCGGCTCGTCGATCTGCTGTGCCAAAGTTATGCTGCATTTCCCGCGTCGACGTCCTTGCTCTCGTTTGCGCCTGACTTTCCGCGGCATTTCCTGGGATTGCTCGATCAACTCTTGCGGACAGGCATAGGGATTGCGGCGCCGGCGATGATTGTCATGCTTCTTGCGGAGTTCGGCCTTGGCATCGTCAGCCTGTTCGCGCCTCAGATGCAAGTGTTTTTCCTTGCGATGCCTGTCAAGGCAGCCGCTGCATTGTTTGTTCTTGTCCTGTATTTTCCGACCATGATGGAGTATCTCTATCCATCGATCACGGCTTTGCCGGAATTGCTGAAGGCTCTTGCCAGGATGGTCAAGTGAGCGAGAAGACAGAAGAGCCTTCACCCAAGAAGCTGGCCGACGCGCGTGGGAGGGGGGAGGTCGCAAGGAGCAAGGATGCGTCAAAGGCCATTCTGATATGGGGGCTCTTTGGATACGTCATCTTCTTCGGACCCAAGATCGTACAGTCGCTCACGAGGATGATCGATTGGGCTGCCAAGAACGCTTACCAGGATTTTGATACTGTCATTGCGGAGTTTCTCCGAATGGCCATGACGACACTCGTGGAGCTATCCATTCCTCTTGTTTTGATTGTGGTATTGCTCGGTATTCTTGGCGAGATTTCGCTGACCGGAGGGATGCTCTTTGCTGTAGAAAAATTGAAACCGGACCTGAAGAACTTCAACGTTGTGAACCGGGTGAAGGAAATGTTCTCCCCCCGAAATCTCGTTGAAGCGATCAAGTCGATGGTAAAGATTGCGACTTTATCCTGGATCCTGGTGAAGGTAATCGGTGCCAATCTGGAGGCGCTGATACGCACTGCGCCTTTCGGCATCTATCCGATCATGCTCGCGCTATCGTCGATGCTAAGCAAGATCCTGATCGCGACGGCCTCGGCATTTACAGCCCTTTCCATTTTTGACATGGTAATACAGCGCTTGCTGTTTATGCGCGATCAAAGGATGACGAAGGATGAGGTCAAGCGCGAGTACAAGGAAACCGAGGGAAGTCCGGAAATCAAGCAGCGCCAGCGTGAGCTGTTCAGGGAGCTGAGCAACCGTTCCGCAAGATTTTCATTTGACGACTCGTCTGCTGTTATCGTGAACCCGGTTCACTATGCCGTCGCCCTGGTATACGTTCCTGGACGCGTCCCTGTGCCTGTCGTCAGCGCGAAAGGGCACGACCAGTTTGCACGCGAGATCGTCGATGAAGCCAGGCGATGCGGCATCCCGGTGGTGGAGAACGTCCCCATGGCCAGATCCTTGTATGCGGAGGTGGAAGTTGACCAATGTGTACCGGATCATATGGTTGAGGCGGTACTAGCGGTCTTGAGCACGGTGGAAAGATTGGCGCCGCGGTGAAGTTGGACGTCGAGAAGCATCTTTGCGAGGGGCGGCGCTGTGCGGATCGGCTACCTGCCGTGCGTGCGGATCTGTGGCGGATTTGCTCGAGAGACCAGGCGCAAGCTAGGAACGACGTTGCGCAAAAATCGACTCGGCAAGGTAGGTGGGATCCGAATCCCGTTGGCGTGGGCTTATTGCTTCCAGCAGGCGAATAAGCCTTCGGTAGTTGAGCTGATGGATATCCCTGTGTTGCGGATCGTCGAGTATCTTGGCTTGTTCAGACCGCATATCCCGCCGAAGTGCTTCCAGCAGTTCCTCGTACTCGTAAGAAAGCAGTGTCACGGTTTCAAGCTTCACGTTTGGCTCCTGCACTTAAGTTACCGGGTGGAACGCGGCACGCCTTGGCGGTCCATTCTGGTCGGTGGTCCGGCAATATTATGCATCCGGTATGCGAATGAATATAGCGGACGCAGATGCGGGTAACTCCAAGAATTAGATGCGGCTAATACTGAGTGTGCTTATCATCTCCCAACGCGGGAAAACATGCTTCCGTGGGAACGCGAAATATGGTGTGATCACGCCTCGTTTTAGCAGATTTCCCACACACCCTGCACCCCGATTAGCCAAGGCTAATATTTGGCGCGAGCGAGAATAGTGCGGAATACAGTTGCGTCATGTCATCGACCTGCACGGTACTCGCGTGAAACCTGCCTTAACCGCAATGTTGATTCTTGGCCCAATCACGCTCGGCGTATCCGCGGCAGCGTTTGCCTCTCCGCCTGATCATGTGCCACCCGCAAGAATCACCACATCCAGTGACGAATCGGCAAGCGGCAGTCGAAAATCCCCGAGACCGAGGTTCGGTTTCGGTGAAGCCAAGGAACAGGTTTGCGAGGGGAGGGGGAGCGCCCTGCAGAGCGCCGTGGAAGAGGCCAACGCCGCCAGGCGTCTGTCTGAAGAGGTTTCGGCATGGGCCAGGATTGGTGGGGATTCCGGGATCACTGCCCAGCTTGCGCATTGGAGGAGTGTGGAAGCAACGGAGCGCGAGAAGCGGTTGCGCTTCGAGCTAGCCGCGTGCAGGCAGGCAGGGCTGTCGCGGCGCTGAGCCGGAGGGCAACCGCGAGCCGTGCGCTGATCTCGCAAGCACCACTTGACGTCACGCTGACTGTCCGGTTTCCTTCGTGCGCGGTACCAAGCTATCCGTTCTGAGCAGGAAATGGGAGAGTGCCGGAATCATGACAAGCGCGCAGATCATGTTCCACAGGAACATGAATGAAAGCAGTATTCCCATATCTGCCTGGAGCTTGATGGGGGACCAGACCCAGGTGACGACAGCCGCGGACAACGTCACGCCGACCAGCGTCACCACTTTCCCTGTGAACAGGACCGTACGCCGGTAGGCAATGCCCAAGGGAGTGCCTGCGCGCTGCATTGAAAGCTGGATGCTCAGCAAGTAGAGTGCATAGTCGACGCCGATCCCGACACCGATGGCAACCACAGGCAAGGTGGACACTTTCACGCCCAGTCCGAGCATGACCATCAGCGCTTCGGCGCACATGGACGTCAATCCCAGTGGCAGCACCGCCACAACTACCGCGCGCCAGGTGCGAAACGTAAGCATGCACAAGAGAGCAACTGCCGCATAGAGGACGAACAGCATCGTGTAACTTGCCGCCGCAACGGCCCTGTTGGTGGCCGCTTCAATTCCGGCGGAGCCCGCCGCAAGCAGGAACTGGCGGTCTGGTGTCGAATGTTCGGCCGCGAACTGTTCCGTCGCCGCGACCACGGTGTCCAGCGTTGCCGCCTTGCGGTCGCGCATGAAGGCAACTACGATACCGGCCGAACCGTCTGTATTGATGTATTCAGGATTGTTCGTCTTCACATCAAACGTCGCCTGAACGGTAATGGCCGGATCGCGTGCGACGGTCAGCCATTTCGGATTTGCCTCGTTGTTCCCGTAGGTGCTGAAGCGGACAAGCCGTGCTGCGGATGAAGTGGCCTGCACAGACTGGAGGGAGCGCAGGGCTTGCTCCAGCCTGTCGATTTCAATCAGCGTCTCGAAGGTGCTCATACCGTCCGGCGGCGTCTTGACGATCACAGCAAAGATGTCGCTCGAGAGGCCGTAGTGTTCCGTAATATATGAAACGTCCTGGTTGTAGCGGGAATCGGCCCGCAACTCGGTGGCGCCCGCATCCAGATCTCCGATCTTCAGGTCCTTGCCGATGACCACGGCGGCGGCCGCGATCGCGGCCGAACAGGCAAGGGCTCCGGCGGCCCAGCGCCGTTCGGTGAACCGGCCGAGTATTTGCCAAGGTACGATGCCGGCGGCGGCACTGTCCGGGTGCCGGCATGTCTGGTGCAGGTTCCGCCCGGCGGCAGCAGGGTTCACACCGACGTAGGAAAGCATGACTGGCAACAGTATCAGGTTGGTGAGGATAAGTACGGCTACGCCGATGCTCGCCGAGAGGGCCAACTGGCGGATGACGGGAATGTCAATGACGGTGAGCACGGCAAAGCCGACGGCATCGGCGAGTAGCGCGGTGAGGCCGGGCAGGAACAGCCTGCGGAAGGTGTAACGGGCCGCGACATAACGATGGGTGCCGCGCGCGATATCCTGCGTGATACCGTTCATCTTCTGCGCGGCGTGCGATACGCCGATGGCAAAGACAAGAAACGGAACAAGCATCGAATACGGATTGAGCGAGTATCCCGCCAGGTGCGCGATGCCGAGTTGCCAGAGCACGGCGATGGTGGAACAGCCAAGCACCAGGCTGGTACTGCGCAGACAACGTGTGTGCAAATAGAGGAGACCCGCCGCAGTGAGTGCAGCGGCGCCGAAGTATGCGAGGACATGCTTCATGCCGGCGATGAGCGTTCCGACAAGCGGCGCAAAGCCCACGATGCGGATGCGAACGTCGCCGCTTTCCCTCGAGCGAATCCGGTCTTCGAGCGCGCGCGAAAATCCGGCGTAGTCAAGCGGCCTTCCGGTGGCGGGGTCGGTGTCGATCAGGGGAACGGACAACATGCTGGACCGCAGATCGGCTGCCACCAGGCTTCCGGTGATTCCTGCAAGGTCGACGTTGCGCTTCAGTGTGCGGATGGCCGGCTCGGAGCCGTCGAAATCCGGCGGCATCACCGGTCCGCCGCGATAGCCTTCCTCGGTGATCTGAGTCCATCGCACGCCGGGTGTCCAGAGGGATTTCATGAACGGCCTGTCGACACCTTGGATAAGGGAAACGGCATCGTTGATCTCGCGGAGTGTCTCCAGATAGTCCCGTTCGAAGATCGTGCCGTTCCTGTTCTCGACGACAATGCGAACGAAATTCCCTAGTGCGCCAAGCGACCGGATGTGAGCAAGGTAGTTCTGGACGTAGGGATGCGAGCGCGGCAGCGTATCCTCGAAGTTGGCGGAAATCTCGAGGCGGGCCGCCTGCCACCCGAGTATGGCCGTGATGAGAACACCTGCCATCAGGATGAAAGCGCGACTGTTGAATAGGAATTGCTCGAGCCGGCTTCCGGAGTGCCGGTCGAAGGCGGTTATCTCCGATACAACAGGCATCTCGTCAAATGTTCCGTCAGGCATTTTCGTTGGCGCTATACGCTTCTGTTGCTGTCGCCGCCGCTCATCATTAACCTCATTGCGCGGCATGTGCCTGGACACCGTCACGGCCGACAATCAGATACGCGCCGCTCCCCATGCTTGAAGCGCCATACACCTGGAGCGCCGGCTGACGCGGCACCGCTTCGAAGCTTGCACCGTCATCGCGGCTCTGGATGACTTGTCCGGTTTCCGGGAACAGCAAGATGCGGCGCCCTTCGTCCACGACGGCACCGGCCGCAATTGTGCGCTCGGTTCCCGTGTCGAAAGTTGGCGGAAATCTCGAGGCGGGCCGCCTGCGATACGCGGTTCCGCGCAGGCCGAAGGCGATCAGGCAACGCGCATTCCCTACGATGTCGAAGAAGGTGCCGTGGTAGCCGGTGGAAAAACGCATGAACCGGTTCTGCCTGCGATCGAGGCGATAGACCATGCCTTGCTCGCCGGTGATATAAACCTGGCCGTGAATCTTCCGGATGCTGTTCAGGTTCAGGAAGCCGTCATTATCGATCCGGTCGAGCCACGGCATCCAGGTACGCCCGCCATCTTTTGAGGCCATGATCATGCCGAACGAGCCGACGGCGAAGCCGGTGTTTGCGTCATCAAACAAAACCCCGAGAAATGGCAGCGACACGGCGCCGGCCGTGTTCAGGTCCGCCTGCTCCTGGAACCTGCGCATCTCGGCGTTGCCCGCCGCGACTCGGCGCGCATAGTAGGACGGAAACAATTGGCGAGCATCATGGCGATCGAACTGCTTTTGCCAGGTGGCGCCGCCATCGTCGCTGAACAGGATCGTAGCGTCGTGTCCCGATGCCCAGGCGCGTCTCTCGTCGAGCATGTGCACGGCAACGAGGTCGGCCTGAAGCGGCACGCGCGCCTGTCGCCAGAGCGAGCCATCTTCGCTATGGACGACGAGACCGCGCAAGCCGACAGCAATCGCGTGGCCGTTTGCCTGCGCAATACCGATCAAGGTTTCACGCTCGGGGCGCAATGCGCCGTGCATGGTGGCGGACGGGGTTGTGAGAGGATCACGAAACTCGTTGACAGATGCGGCCGCCAGCACCGCCGACATGCCCGCTGCAAGCAGAGTGCCCGAGCCCAACCCCAACCCCCCGTGCCAACCCCGCTGGAAGTGCCTGTGCATCGGTCCAGGATTCAGCGAACGCCAGTCGCGGCCAGGCGGCTGGACGTGAACAGGCCCATGTCCGGCAGTTTCTCCTGCGCGACATAGCGTCCGGATGCGGAAGGCAGGGGCGTGTAGTATTCCCCCTTGCTCAGGTCGAGATACATGTACACCTGGCTGCTGACGTACGGCGCTCCCTGCTTGTCTTCATACACCAGGAACGGCAATGCCAGGCCGACGCGATAGAGCTTGCCGGCATGGTCGTAACCGTCCGTCGCCACGATATGCCAGGTGTCTTCGTCCACGAAGAAAGTGCGGCGCGAGAGGATATGCCGCTTGCCTTGCTTGAGCGTGCCTTCGACCACCCACACGCGATGCTTTTCCCAGCGCAGGAAGTCGGGATTGGGATGTTTCGCCGTAAGGTAATTCTCCTCGACGGCGTCGGGGGCGAAGAGGCCGTTATTGTTGTAGGGGATGTACATCTCCTTCTTGCCGACGAGCTTGAGGTTGAACCTGTCCGCGCGGCCGGAGAAGACATTGATTTCGTCATAGGTCAGGGCCCCGGAATAGTTCGCCACCGGGGTGTCATATGAAAATTCCGGTGCAATGCGGACGCGCCGCTGGCCGGGCGTATAGACCCAAGTCACCTGGTCATACTTGCCGTAGTCGGCTGAATTGGTAAACAGGATGTTGTAACCTGCCTGCGAGGCCGGCGCCTCGCCGATACAAAATTGACGGAAGAAGTAGGGATCGTTCAGCGACCTCGCCGCCGGGTCATAGTAGGCATTTGCGAACAAACAATTGTGCCGGCTCAGGAAGGTTCTGCGTCCGGCGGCATCCACGAGGTAGTTCACGTGGCGCTGATCGCGGCTGGCTGGCAGGTAGCGCAGGCGGAAGTTCCAGATCACCTCGTCGCCGTTTCGAGGAATCGGAAACGGAATCCCGCCGTAAGCGTTTTTCACCGCATCGCCGGGCACGTCGCCGCTCAGCTCGGCCTGTGTGGCATTCTTGAGCGTGTTATCCAGCACCCAGTCCGGATACACCGCGGTGCGATGCGACGGATAGACGTTCAGGTGGAAGCTGGGATATTGCCGCAAGGTTGCGACAATGCCGGGGGTAAGCTGATCCGCATACCGCGCGACATTGCTGGAGTCGATCCTCAGCACCGGCTTTTCATCAGCGAAGGGGCTGGGATAGCGGCCGCTGCCCGGCTTGTAGCTGGGCGGCGCTTGCACCAGCTGGCCGGTATACGCAGGAATCGAGCCGTCGGCATTGCCTGCACGTTCCGCGCCAACGCGGGTCAGGTTAGCGCCTAGTTGCCGGGCTTGTTCGGCTGTGACCGCGCCAAGACCGGCGATCGGGCACGAAAGGATAACGAGCGCGATGAAGAGCGGGAGGCATCCGGCATTCATGTTTTCTCCTAGCGCAGTCAGAACGACGCCTTGACACTGAGCGACACCCACCCCTTGTCGTTGTACATCCACGTGCCGTTCCCGCCTGCATAAAAAGTGGGAAAGCCGGGCGTGCCATTGGCGATGCCGAGCGGCGCGCCGGCATTGGTAAGTCCGTTTGCCGTTGCGTGATAGCCGTTGTATTGCAGCGTTACCGTGTACTTCTGGTGCACATTCGCCTCGAGACCGAGGGTGTACACCGCGGACCGTTCGCCGACCGGCGCACCGAGGATGGACGCATTCCCCTTCAATCCGACCATCACGAATACCGGCAGGCTCAGGTCGACGCCGGGCCATACCGCCAGCCACTGGGGCTTGAAAAATCCGGCAAGCATCCAGGCATCTTTCGTCGCACAGCCATCCCGCTCGCTCCGCGTCGGGCAGGCAACCGGGTTATCCACGCCGCGGTACATGGCCGCATTCCTCGTGATCGAATGCAAACGGGTGTAGCCCAGTTCGGCGCTGAAGACGCCGGTGTCCCAGAAGCGCGATCTTGTCAGCCCGCCGACGACGTTGACAAGCAGGTTGGTCACGTTGCCGCGCGCCCCTTCCCGTCCGAGCGGGTCGGACGGGTTGAACGCGGAACTGCTCAAGCCCGTCTCGCGCAGGTGCGACAGTTCGGCGCCCAGGCTGTATGGGCCGACCTGCTTCTCCATGGCCAGTCCGAAAAGCCTGACCTTCTTTGCAAAGGAAAGGTGGTAGTCGCGTACGGCCAGGGTCGCGGGGTCATAGCGCAGCATCGGCATCCACGGCTGCGTTTCATCGAACTGGCGCACATAGCCGCTGAGTCCTCCACGAAAGGCAGAAGGCGCCCACGCCAGCTTGAGACCGAAGTTGTTGTTGATGTCCTTGGGTTTGACTTCTTCGCCGTGCTGCCCGAGTCCGAGCGACTCCGTCAGTGCCGCACCCTGCGGCCCGCGTGTCAGGAAATCCGCGAAGCTCAGATAGGTGCCGCCCTCCGGCAGCAGATTGCCCTCGAACCTGAAGAAATACTGTGCTTCGGCAGTCAGGTCTTGCGTCAACTGGGTCGAAAAGAACACCTGTTCGCGAGGTATCGCCAGTTCCTTGGCTTCGGTACCGGGTGCAAACGAGGCCTTGATCGCGTCCGAGGCGTTCTGCGAGGTGTTGATGCCGAGGCGTCCGAAAAATAGGGCGTTGCCCCAGAACTTGGTCAGGCGCCCGAGGAAAAGCGAACTCTCATGTTCGCCCAGCCTGAAGTTCGTGTAGGCGAATGCATCGAGCAAGCGCGCGTCTTGCTTGTATCGGCGCTTCGTATAGTCGGAGAAGCGGTTTCCGGAATAGGAACCGAGCGAAGAGTAGGGCGTGCCGGGCGCCAGCTCTCCCGGATTGGTCCGGACGTCGTCATGGAACGCAAAGTCCTTGAACAGCGACGCGCTGAGGCGCAGGCCCCAGCCGTTCCTGTGCTGTGCATCCAGCTCCATCAGGTCGGCAACCCGATTTGTGACGAGGTCACCTTGCCTGTAGCTATAGCTCGATTGTGCAAAGACCGGGTGGTTGCCGATCCGGTCGTCGATATCCTGGGCGCGGATGCCGAGGTTGTAGGAGAGCGTATTGTCCCAACGGACGGTCCAGTCCGGCCCCGCGTCCAGCTCGATTGCATGCACCTGTATACAGAAAAAAACAGCAACGAGCAGCAACCAATAGTTGCGGCTCCCCCTATGACCGCTGAAGCATTCCCTTGACGAAGTCATAGATCTTGCCTCCATTTCTCGAGCCAGCCGAGCGAAGCCGAAACGGCCGCGCGTCGTTTGTCTAGCCAACGGCGGAAATCGGTACAAAGGGAGTGTGTTCAGGATAGCAGCTAATGCGTGCAATGAAAGAAGGACTTCAGGGGAAGCAAGCAATGCCTCCTCGTTGGAAGTAGAGAAATTCAATCACTGAACGCTTCCTAATGGGCCTGTCACCAATGGTTTCATCGTCGGCCCAAAATTTTGTAAAGGATAACTGCATGTTCCGCGTAAACCCATTCAACACCCCCTTACCCGAGATGCATGACTGGGTAGATACGCCGTCAAAACGGGCACGGGAAGAACGGCAGGAAAGCATCAGGGAAAAGGTCGGCGTGATTGAACAAGGTCTGGCGCAATGCAATCTGAAGCTGGAAATCCTGGCGCACATCGGTTTGTGCGAGATGGGCGAGAGCTTGCGAAGAAGCATATGCGATGGGGATGGGATCGAAGGATATATCCTTGACGCAACACAGACCGACTTGAACAAACTCGACGCTGAACTGACGGATTTCGACGAGGCGTTGTTGAACGCGCAGCGGGAAGGCGGCGAATTACTCACGGCGTTGCTGCGTGCATCTCCCCAACTGCGCAATGCAATCCAGGAGGAGCTGGCGAGGATCGCGAACGATCCGCACTACGGTCTGAAAGGAGGGTGTAAGCTGACTCCCAACAATCATGTCAGTATCTTCGCCGAGTCCGCCCTGGAGGCACTGGCAAACGCCTTGGGGTACTTCGCAGGCGGTGCTGCGCAACAGGCGATCGAAAACAAGATTTGCGAAAACTACGGCGTGCTCGGCTATGACACCCGGCTTCTGGGAGAGCTGGCCAACCGGTTCCTTCAGCACGCGACGAGATTCCTCTTCCGGGATGTCTTTATCCCATTGATCAAAGAGAAATGCGGTTATCTGACTCAGGTGCGCACGCCGTCAGAGACAAGAAACTTCTGGACGCGACTGATCAACTATGCCATCAGTATCATGTTCGATTTCTTCGGGACATTACTATTGTGGGTGCTCCCCGGCCCGGGTACCAAAACAAAGCTTCCGTTGCCGGTATATAACGGGCAAGTCGGGACCGTGTTTGCCGTAACCGACTTTTTTTCCCTGGTCGCCAACAGATACATGCGTGCGGCACTGGGATGGAAATGGGAGCCGAAAAAGGGGACGATAGACGAAATCCGGTTTAGCGCGTTCACGCGCGTCCTCATCGTGGGCGTGGACATGGTTGCCGTAACAGGGATCAAGAATTGGCTTCCTGGCCGGAACCCGGACAACAAATGCGAGCCTGGCGTCTCAAGCGATAGTAACGAACTGCAGAAAATCGTGGCAGTGATCGACCTGACGGAAGCGGCGATCGGCATGGCAAGCGCACAGCTCTCTCCTGTGGGCACCGGCGTCTCAGGCGGTCTGCCGGGGGATCGTGCATCCAATCGTGCCACCGCATCCATTCCGAACAGTGTTTCCCCGTTCCCTCGAAGGCAGCGGGACAGCATGGAACATCGGCTGGGGGAGAGTCTTCCCTCCAGGAATTTCGGGTTGAATAACGCACGCCCGGTCCTGCGTCCTCGCAACGTCCGGCCCGCCAGTCAAGGTCTGTTTGGCACAAATCGTATTCGACAGTTGCACGGCGACGAATTGGACCCGAACCATGAAAACAATCTCCTGCACGCTGGCCAGAGCAACCTGCAGCTCGTTCCGGCCCATCAGGAGAATGTCGATATCGAGCATGGCAAACGATTCGGCATGATCGAGTCAAGCCTCGCGGAAAGCCGTCAGGAAGAGCGCGCGGTCAGCTACAACGTCAGTGTGGGTCCTGGCCAGGATGTTCAGTCAGATAAAGAAATCATGCTGCTGCGGAAAACCCGCGTGTCCAACCAGGGCGTTGCGGGCATGATTCGCCCACTTAACGTGGATACCAACAGTTTCGACTCGCCACGTACAGGCAATTTCCCGAAAGGCCGCAGGTCCAGCTCGCGTCTCAATGCGACCGGTCTGGAGAATCCCGAGGTCGGGAGCGAAAGTGTCGAACGAATCGACTTTATTGACTCGAGGCTGGGAGAGTCCCGGTCTGTGAGCCAGACCAGCAACAGCGACAGTCCGGACCAGCATCAGGATGATCAGGCAGAAGCGCATGCCCATCCTGTCGATACAAACAATTCCGACACGGGACTCCTCTCGAAAATCATCCTTGACGGAATCCCTCGATCGGTTCCACGCGGGGACAGGAAAACCGCCCCTGAGGACTTTGAGAAGCACCTGCACCCGAGTCGCAGGGACCGCAGGAGCGGGCAGATCTGATTCAGCGCGCAAGGCATACCGGAAGGGTGAGTCATTGAAGCGCGGTATGATGCCGCGATGCATGAACACGAAAAAAGCTACCGTGCCGGCCTTGTCCGGATCCACATCGCCGTACTGCTGGCCGGCGGCGCCGGCCTGTTTGCCAAGCTGCTGACGGTAAGCCCGGCCGTCCTGACCACGGGACGAACAGTCTTCGGAAGCCTGGCACTGCTGATCTTTGCCATCGCCACCGGAACCAGCCTGCGGCTTCAGAGCAGCAAGGACTTTATCGCGCTGGCCCTCTCGGGAATGATCCTCGCCGCCCACTGGTTCACCTTCTTTCTTTCGATCCAGGTGTCGACCGTCGCCATCGGCCTGCTCGCCTTCTCGACCTTCCCGTTGTTCACGACGTTTCTCGAACCGCTCGTTTTCGGCGAACGGCTCCGGAGGCAGGACATCGTGACCGCGCTGCTCGTCACCGCCGGCCTGATCCTCGTCACTCCAAGCTTCGACTTCGGCAACCATCTCACGCAGGGAATGCTATGGGGCATGCTCTCGGCATTTACTTATGCCGTGCTTGCCCTGTTAAGCCGATCCTATGGCAACCGGTATCCTTCGGCTTGCATCTCCTTCTACCAGCAGGGATTTGCTGCACTGTGCACCCTCCCGTTCGCACTGCAGTGGCAAGGCGTGCTGACGACCGGGACGCTGCTGACTCTCCTCATCCTCGGGGTGGTCTTCACCGCACTGGGGCAGGGCCTGGTTGTCGCCAGCCTGCGGCACCTGCGGGCGCAAACAGTTAGCATCGTCTTCGGGCTGGAACCGGTCTACGGCATCCTGCTGGCATGGCTGCTGATCGGCGAAATGCCGGCAGCCAGGACCCTGCTTGGCGGCTGTCTGATCTGCGGCGCCGTGCTTTGGGCGTCGGTCAGGCACGGACAGGCGAAGCCGCACGGCTAGGAAGGAACCCCCAGGGCATCGCGAATCGCACGGAAAGCTTCCGGCTATTCCGGCTATTCCGGCTATTCCGGCGCCTCATCGTGCCAGCGATGGCTGCAATGCAGGCAAGCATAATCGGGAACAGCACCGCCGATCGGTTCAATGACACATCCCGCCAGCACCAGCTCACCACGCTGTGATGCTTTCCATGTTTCCTCGCTCGGGTCGCCCCAAACCAGGGGAACGCCTTCGGGATGTCCGCAGGAGGGGCAGATGAGTTTCTTCATGAAGCGCCTGTTGGCCGGTAACAAACCAGACCCCTATCATGGCATGAAGCAAGGGCGATGGTGCCAGGAAAGCGCGCTCATATGCGGACGTGCAAATCTTGCCGCCACGTTGTAGATAACGGCACCGGCGAGAACATGTTGTTCGCGAACGGCGGGGTTTGCTCACAGGTTCTTACCCGGATTGCCGAAGGACTGGATGATTTGCAGGATCCGCTGCAGTTCATCCGGTGCGGATGGGCTGAAGTCTCCCAGGTGCTGATCGGAAGCGGAATAAAACTTCACGACCGTCCCTGCACCTCCCTGGTCAACCACATGAAGCTTCGCAACGAGCGCGAGATTCACATGCCAGCCGCCACCGACTTCGATAAACATAGTGCGTCCTCGTTGATGAAAACCTGGATGGCACGTGCAAGCATGGCCGGGCACGTGTCTTGCAACCGCGGAAAAGGATCTGTCCCGGCGGGCAGATTTTTTCGTTGGAACACGACCCGCTGATTATGTTCAGTCCAAAGTCGAACACGCGCATTTCCAGACGGGATGCGGAACGTCAATACCAGGTCCGCGTCTGCGGCAACGCCAGGAGATGCGCATGCTTGATGCCGTCATAATCGGCGGGGGGCTGTCCGGCCTCTCCTGTGCCGTCGCCCTGGCCGACAGCGGCATGAAAGTCCTCGTCCTGGAGCGCGATGCGATGCCCGGCGGTAGGGCGCGCAGCTGGACCGATGACGTGACGGGCGACGCGGTCGACATCGGGCCGCATGTCTTGCATTCGGAATACCACAACATGCTCGCGTTCCTGGAGCGGCTCGGCACCCGCGAGCTCATCACCTGGCAACCGCGCAAGGTGCTCACGCTCGCCACCGCGCCCAAGCCTTTCTCCGTGCGCCACTGGCCGCTGCTCCCGGCGCCGCTCAGCCTCATGCCCAGCCTTCTCCTGGCGCCGGGGCCATCGCTTGCAGACCACTTTTCCGCCGCAAGGACTATCGTGCGGGGCATGCAGTTCGGCGAGGAAGATGTTCCCGAGCTCGACCGGATGAGCGCGCAGGATTTCCTGCGCAGCCAGGGCATGACGCAACGAATGATCGACTGGTGGTGGACCTTTGCGGCGATGGTCGTCACCAATGTACCGATAGAGCGCTGCTCCGCGGCGGCAATCCTGCGCATCCATGCCCACCTGAGCGGCCACCGCAAGCTGCACTTCGGATTTGCAGCCGTCGGCCTGTCCGATTTGTACGTACCCCAGGCGGTGCGCGCAATCGAGGCGGCGGGCGGCGAAGTGAGAACGCGCACCGGCGTGCGTGGCTTCGCCGGCCGTGACCGGGCAGAAGCCCTCGTGCTCGACGACGGCACGGTCCTGCATGCACGGCACATCGTTTCCGCGGTCCCGCCGCAAGACCTCCTGTCCCTCTTGCCCGGGGCGTGGAAGCAGCACAAGCCCTTCGATGCCCTGCATGCCTTCGAGCCCAGCCCGTATATCTCGTGCTATTTATGGTTCGATCGCCGCGTCATGCGTGAGCGCTTCATGTCGCACATGTGGGCGCCCGACCGGCTCAACTACGACTTCTACGACCTCAGCAGGATCCGCCGCGGATGGGAGAGCCGTCCTTCGGTCATAGCGAGCAACATCATCTACAGCCATCGGGCGCACGGCATGAGCGATGAGCAGGTGATCCGTGCCACGGTGAAGGAGCTGGCCGAATTCGCGCCCGAGGCGGCGCATGCGCGCCTGCTGCACGCGCGAGCCCACCGCATCCCGATGGCGATCCCATGCCCGATGCCGGGCACGGAGATCAAACGTCCGCACACCCGCACCACGGTCCACGGGATCGTCCTGGCCGGTGACTGGCTGCGCACACAGCTTCCGTGTTGCATGGAGGGCGCAGTGCGCTCCGGCTGGCTGGCGGCGGAACAGGTCCTGGCCGAGGCTGGAGCGCCACGCGCGCTTGCGCTGCCGCCGCGTCCTTACGATGGAGTTGCCGGACTGGTCAGGCGCCTGACGCAATGGCAGCGCGGACGCAGCGGACGGCGTGAAGCGTGGGTGGCGGGAGATGGCAGTTCCGGTTGACGGAAATCGAGGCCCGGAATGGACAAAGCCACCGTGTTCCGGTGGCTTTGTACTGGCGCGAGGGCGGATCCGGATTAACCGAGACCGGTCACGGTGAAGACAGCGTTCTGGTTGACGCTCAGGGTATTGACCCCGGTCAGCGTGACGGTCGAAGCGGCGTTGGCGGCCTCGTTGTAATAGGTCAGCACATCGGTGGCCGAATTGAAGAACCATTCGCCCTTGGCGTTTACCTCACCGGCGCTGGCGACCGCGGCGGCGCGGAAATCGCCGTTGGTCCCGTCGGCGGCTGCCACGTTCACCTGGTCGCCGACCGCAAGGCTGTTGATGGTCTTGAAGTTGGCCGCATCCGAAGCAGCGAACATGAACAGGTCGGTATTGGCGGTCGCGATGCCTGTCGCCTGGCCGTTCGCGGTCTGGCGAACGGGAACAGCAGCGTCGATGGCTGCGCGCGCGGCGACATAGTTGGCATTGATGTCATCGACGCTTGAGATCAGTTCGATCAGACGGTGCTCGTCCACTTCATAGTTGCGGATGAGCTGCAGGTCGGCGGCGAATTCCGCGGCGTTGACGCGGTTGGTGATCCATGCCTTGCCCGGCGTGCCGTCCGGTGTGCCAAGGCCGGCGTCGATCATGGTCATGACCACGCGGCCGCGCTCCTGGCCGCCGGCGAGCTGTGCATTCCAGTAGGCCAGGCCTTCTGCGTCCGGCGTGCGTCCGAAGACGTTGGTATACACCGCCGTCAGGAAGGCATCGTTCGACATGGTATCCGGGTAGATTGCCTTGACGATCGGCAGGCTGAAGATCGTGTCCACCATCTGGTTGAACGGGGTTCCGGAAGCCAGCTGCGCATCCCAGTATTCCAGGCCGGACTTCTCCGGCGCGCGGCCGAATGCGCCGACGTAGAGCTTGGTGATGGCGAGTTGGGTGGCGGTGAGTGCCATGTTCTATTCCTCTCTTAAGGTGTCAGTGTGGAACGCGCCTTCGCGGCACAGCCGCGTCACGCGCATGCGGGGCGCGTGCAAGGCTGCGGCGAGACACAGTGAAACCTTCCGGCGCTGCGCGTCAGTGGTGCGGATCAGCGGTGCGGATGGTCTGCTTGAGGAATGTTAGGTGGCCGGCGGGAGCGGACTTTGATCTTGGCCATAGGTTGACCTGCAGAAGCAACGCTATTTGCAATAGATCAATCAGGCGGGAGGGAATGCTACCTGGCGTGCTGCCCGATTTCCCTCAGCAGCTTCGCAAGCTGCGCGTAGTCCGCCGGTTTGACGAGATGACTGTCGAAGCCCGCGCCGAGCGCATTCTCGCGATCCTGCTCCTGCCCATACCCGGTGACGGCGATCAGTACTGCCTTTGCCGTTCGCGGCTCTGCACGGAGCCGGCGCGCGAGCGTGTAGCCATCCATGCCGGGCAGCCCGATATCGAGCAGGAAGACATCGGGCAGTTCCTCGTCGAGGTGTTCAAGCACTCTGAGTGGACTGTGCTTGACTATTGCGTGATGCCCCAAGGTTTCGACAAGCATTGCCAGCGTCCTGGCGGCATCTGCGTTGTCGTCGACGATCAGGACCTTCAAGGACCGCGTCTGCCCGGAATGGGCGGCATCGTGGAGCAGCATTGCGGGCATGTCTGCCTGATCGAGCAGCGGCAAGCGCACGGTAAACCGGCTTCCCTTGCCATGACCTTCGCTGGAAGCGGACACGCCTCCCCCGTGCAATTGCACCAGGCTCTTGACCAACGCCAGGCCGATCCCCAATCCGCCCTCGGAGCGGTCGGAGGTCCGTTCGGCCTGCGCGAACAGGTCAAAGGCCGTCCCGATCAGCGCAGGCGACATGCCGATGCCGTTATCGTTGACATGCACGATCACCTCGCCGTGCTCGACCACTACCGCGACGCCGATCCTGCCGCCTTCCGGTGTGTACTTCGCGGCATTGTTGACCAGATTGGCGATCACCTGCACCAGCCTGTTCTGGTCGCCCAGTACGATGGCGGGCGAAGGCGTGGTATCGACATTGAGCCGATGGCCGCGCGCCTCGATGAGCGGCCTGGCCTGCTCCAGTGCGTCAATCAGAACGCGCTTGATATCGAGCGGCTTCTTTTGCAGCTTGACCAGGCCGCGCGTCACGCGGGACACGTCCAGCAGGTCATCGACCAGGTCTGTCATGTGCCTGACCTGGCGCGTCAGGATCGCACTCGTTTTCCGGATCCCGGCGGCATCCAGGCGGTTCATCGCGAGCAGGTCGGCCGCCGCACTGATCGGCGCAAGCGGATTGCGAAGCTCATGCGCCAGCATGGCGAGGAATTCATCCTTGCGACGGTTTGCTTCGCGCAGTTCCACCTCCGCACGCAGACGGTCGCTGATATCCATGACCACCGCAACCGCGCCGATGATCTCGCCCTCGGCGTTGCGCACGGGCGCGGCGGACACAAGTGTGCTGCGCCGGATGGGAGGGAGGTCGAAGGAATTGACCTCGATGGATTCATTCATCACCTCCTCGCCGCGGATGGCGCGCGCCAGCGGCCACTCGTGGGGGGCGACGCGCTGCCCGTGACGGGCCGACCCGTCAGCCCACCATCCCTCCCATGTTGCGAAGTCCACGTTGCTGTCGGCCGGCGGCTGGCCGGCGCCCCAGAGATGCCGGTTCGAGTCATTCGTCTTCAAGAGCAAGCCATGCGCGTCGACGACGAAAATGCCTACCGGCGCCGCATCCAGCACCGCATCCAGACGCTGCCGTTCAAGGTTCGCCTGCCGGGCCGCTTCCATCGCCTGAAGCTGGCTCCTGTGCAAGCGCTGGTTGGCCGCCTGGATTTCCTGCGCCTGCGCTTCCAGTTTTGTTTCGTTCAGCCTGGCGCGGGAGCGCGTCTGCACATATTCCGTGACGTCTTCCACGCGATGGATGATATGCGTCATGCGGCCGTGTGCATCGAACACAGGTGTGTTGATGGGGCTCCAGTAACGCTCCTCGAACCGCTGTTGCGCGGGATCGCCGACTGGAATGTCGTACTTCTGTACCGGCATCGTGTCCCGTGCCTGGCTGCTGAGGACCCGCTCCAGCGAACGACGCAGGTTTTGAACGCCGTCTGCAGCCGGATCGTGGGGATTGTCCGGAAAGGCATCGAATACATAGCGCCCGACAAGCTCGCTCCGGCATCTTTGCGTCGCCTGCAGGTAGGCAGTGTTGACGGCGACGATATGGAGCGTTGGCGTCAGGATCAGATAGGGCGTCGGGGTCGCCTCGAAGATGGCCTGGAAATCCAGTTCGCTGTCTGGTGGAAGGGAAATGGCCATTGCAACAATGCGAGCTACGGGAAAGTGGAGAAGAAAGCTTATCAGAATGCCATTCGGGCGTTTCGATTTCGCCAGGGCCGGCAGCGTTGTTGCATGTTGTTTTTGCGGGAGCTTTGCTTGTACTGAAATTCCCGACCTAAGATAATCGTTGTTTCTTTTTTGAAACGTCGATATGCAGTTTCGCTTCCCCCGGCTTTGTTCCCTTATTGGCACTATTGTGGCACTCGCTGCCTGTGGCGGAAGCGGGCAGACCGCATCTCCCGCCGGCCACGCGCCCGCTTCCATTCCCCAGCGAATGGCCGTGGCAGACAATGCAATGCCGACGCTTTCGGGCAGCCGTGCGGAGTACGCGATCGGAAAAGCAGGCTCCGGGTACAGTGTGATGCATGTCGCCGGGGTGCAGACCGATGTTGCGGTACCCGCCACGGCGCGGGCAATACGGTTTGCCGATGCCACGGTCAATCTCGACATCGGCAGCAAGGCGCAGTCGATTGCACTTGCCGACCTGCAATCCATCATCGAGCTGTACATCGCCTATTTCAACCGCGTGCCCGACGCCGACGGCCTTGCTTACTGGATCGACCAATTGAAGGCCGGACAAACGCTGGATCAGATCGGCCAGAGCTTTTACGACGCGGCGATCCAGTATTCGGCATTGACCGGCTATTCGGCGTCCATGACGAACAGCGACTTCGTCAGGATCGTGTACAAGAATGTCCTGGGCAGGGAAACGCCGGACCAGGACGGTCTGGATTACTGGTCCTCAAGCCTGGCAAGCGGCAGGGAAACGCGCGGCACGCTGATCAAGTCCATGCTCGCCTCTGCACATACGTTCAAGGGCCATGCGAACTACGGCTGGGTGGCGGATCTCCTCGATAACAAGGTCAAGCTGGCCAACCTGTTCGCCGTGCAGCAGGGCTTGAACTACAACACCCCGGAAGATTCCATCTCCAGGACCATGGCGCTGGTCGCCGCCGTCTCGGCCACCGATGCGACCGCCGCAGTCAGGGCCATGGGCACGGTGGACTGGAATTTCCGCCAGGTCGACACATTGGCCAGCGCCCCGATTCCGGTCGAACGCTCATCCTACGAGAACAAGATCAAATCCGGGGAATCGCTCGGCCCGCAATACTGGCCGCCCGAACTCTACGTCGGCCCGGCCCTTGCCTATGCGGATTTCTTCCAGGATGGCAGTTACGGAATGGTCGCCAACACCGTCAAGTACATCCACGACAACTGGTCGCAAACAAGCTTCGGCGAGATCCGGTTCTACAAGAAGGTCGACGGGCAGTGGGTCGACCGCACCTCCGCCTTGCTGGACGACACCAACGGCTGCCTTCATCCGCGCAAGGCCATCGTCGCCGATTTCAACGCCGATAGAAAACCGGACGTCTTCCTTGCCTGCCACGGCTATGACCGTCCGCCGTTCCCCGGCGAACGGCAGCACGTGCTGCTCAGCCAGCCCGACGGCAAGTACAAGAACGTCACCCTGCCGATGCTCTGCTACTGCCACGCCGCGGCCGCCGTCGACTTCAGCGGGCAGGGATATGCCGATATCCTCGTCACGGACAACATGATCGCCGGGATACCTTACTTCCTGGTGAACAACAAGGACGGCACCTTCACGCAGGACAAGACGCGCCTGCCGTCGACGCTCCGCAACAAGGCCATTTATTCAATCGAATTCCTCGACTTCGACAATCAAGGGAAATACGACATCTGGCTCGCCGGGACGGAACCGGGTGCCTCGGCCGACCGTCAGGTGAAGGAATGGGAAATCGCCCCGGCCATTCTGCGCAACGACGGGCGCAACAACTACCTCGCTTCGCAGCCAATATCGCTCCCCACGAACAAGAGTTTTGGCATCCCGCTCGATATCGTCTACAAAAACGGCAAGATGTACATCTCCCGGACGAATGACGACGGCGGCGAGTACGGCCTGAATTACTACACGGCGGCCGCAATCCAGGTGATCGACTACAAGACCATGCTCGACTCCACGCCCTATACGCATACGGCCGACTACGCCAACGGCGAGGGCTGGATCGACTGGATCATGTCGTACAGGGGGAAAGTCGTCGGCATGAACGCGGTGTACGATCTTGCATTGCCGTGGCGGGACGCGACGCCGGCGCAGCGTCGATAGCCGTCCGGCCGGCTTGATTTCCAGATGCTACCGATGCAAAACCCGCTCACCGAGATCTACCGCGACCAGTGGCTGCTGGTTGTGCACAAGCCTGCCGGCTTGCTGGTGCACCGCAGCCCGATAGACGCGCACGAAACCGAGTTCGCAGTGCAGTATGCGCGGGCGATGAATGGCGGCGGGCATGTGTATCCGTTGCACCGGCTGGACCGACCCACCTCCGGATTGCTGGTCTTCGCCCGGGATCCGCACACCGCGGGCACGCTGGGCAAGGCGATGATGGCCGGCGAGGTCAGCAAGACCTACGTCGCGATGGTGCGGGGCTGGACGCCGGAGCAGGGCGTCATCGATCATCCCCTGCGCGACGAGCCGGAAGACAAGCGGCGCAAGGACGAGCCGCAGGCTGAACGCGAGGCACGCACCCGATACCGCCGCCTTGCGACCACCGAAATCCCCGTGGCGATCGAGGGACATGCCACCAGCCGCTACAGCCTCGTCGCGCTCTATCCCGAAACGGGGCGCAAGCACCAACTGCGGCGGCACATGAAACATATCAGCCACCCGATCATCGGCGACGCCAACCACGGACGCGGGCGGCACAACCGCTATTTCGCGCAACGATTCGGACAAGGCCGGCTGATGCTCGCCGCCACCGGTATCGCCTTCCCGCACCCGGCCACCGGCGTGCGCCTGCAGTTGCATGCAGAGCCGGAAGCCAGCTTCCTGCAAGTGCTGTCCATCTTCGGCGACGAACTGCCGCAGGGCTTCTGCCAGCGGCTTTGACTCTCCGGCACGGTGTCTCATTTGAGTTCGCTACATCACCACGCTATAATTGCCGGTTTTTGTGTGCCATGAGATGATCGCCGGAAGTGGCTCAAATTCGCTAGAGCAGGACCAAAACGAGTGTTCATGCGGATAGCGGCGTGAACGACCCCCTGCCTTTTTCGACTTTGATTGCACCCGCCTATGACGCGAGCGTTACCGCGTACGAATTTCCACAGCTCGAAACTGATCCGTTGTCTCGCTGACCTGTCCCTGGTGGAGTCCCTCGATCCGGGAGAGGCATTTGCGGAGCAGCTGGGCGCGTGGGTTCACTTCGCCGATGCGATCACCTTGTCGGCGGTGCATGCCGACGGCATGGCAAACTTTCCAAAAATGCAGCCCGGGGCGCAAGCCGCCGCGTTGACAGGTGCCAGTGACGAATTCGGGCGCATCCAGGCCTTCCTGATCAATTCGATCACAAAGAGCTGTTCGTCCAACCCGGGCAGGACGCACATCAAGCTACCCGCTCCGGAACCCGAGCTGCCCGCGAATGCCGCCTCGGCCTACGCGCCGTACCGCCGGTTCTATGAAGCGCATCAACGCGACATGGAGCTCAGCATCCAGCCCCTGAGAGTCAATGTCCGGGACGCGCTTGCAAAGGCATCGCCCAGGCTGCGGAAGCTCGCCGAACTGGACGTGGCGCTCGAAAAGATCCTGCGCGACCGCGAGAACAAACTGCTCTCGAAGGTGCCGGTGCTTCTCAAGAAGCGTTTTGAACACTTGTTCAAGGAACATCAGCGAAAGCTCATCGAGACACAGCAGGCAGACAATCCCGCCGCCTGGATGAAGGCAGGCGGCTGGCTGGCACGCTTTTGCAGCGACATGCAAATGCTGCTGCTGGCCGAAGTGGAGCTTCGCCTGCAGCCGACGATGGGACTCATCGAAGCATTCAGACAAGAAACGCAATGAATAAACATCTATTTACCGCCGCGTTCATCCTCGGCCTCGTCGCGATCATCTGGGTAGGCGTCGGCTTCATCGACTCCAGCTTCCTGGCCACGCTCATGACGGCCGTCATCGGCGGCGTCTATGTGTTCGGCGCGCACGAACTGCGCCAGTTCCGCCAGGCGACCTCCACATTGAGCTCCGCATTGGCCGCCATCCCCGATAACCTGCCGGACCTCGGCGACTGGCTGGGCAAGATCCACCTCTCGCTGCAGAATGCGGTGCGCCTGCGCATCGAGGGCGACCGGGCCGCCTTGCCCGGGCCCGCGCTCACGCCCTACCTGGTCGGGCTTTTGGTCATGCTGGGCATGCTCGGCACCTTCCTGGGCATGGTCGTCACCCTGAAAGGCGCCGTCTTTGCACTGGAAAAAACGACCGACCTGCAGGCGATGCGCTCCGCGCTGTCGGTACCGGTGGCCGGCCTGGGGCTCGCATTCGGCACATCGGTTGCGGGCGTTGCCGCCTCGGCGATGCTGGGCCTGATGTCGGCGTTCAGCCGCCGCGAGCGCTTGCAGGCATCGCAACTCCTCGATACCCGGATCGCCACCGTGCTGCGCCGCTTTTCGCTCGCGTACCAGCGCCAGGAAACCTTCAAGGCGCTGCAGCAGCAGTCCCAGGCCCTGCCGCAGGTGGTGGACAAACTGCAGGCCATGATGACGCAGATGGAAGGCATGAACCAGCAGTTGAACCAGCGGCTGCTGGGCAACCAGGAATCCTTCCATAGCAACATGAAGACGGTGTACACCGACCTGGCGCAGGCCGTGGACAAGTCGCTGCGCGAGAGCCTCGTCAACAGCGCACAGGCTGCCGGCGACAGTATCAAGCCGGTGCTAGAAGCCGCGATGAACGGCATCGCCCGCGACGCGGCTGCGATGCATGAACGCGTCGCCGGCACGGTGCAGGTGCAGCTCGACGGACTATCCGCGCGCTTCAGCGACGCCACCGCCGGCGCAGCCGCGTCGTGGGCGGCGGCCCTGAAAAACCATGAACAGGCGAGTGCCGGCATTGCCGCGGACATGGGCCGCTCGCTCGAGGCCTTCAACACCTCGTTCGATCAGCGCGCCGGCAACCTCGCAGCCAAGCTTGGCGAGACTTACGCCAGCCTGCAGGCAGGGCAGGAAGAACGCGACCGGCAGCGCCAGCAGGCGTGGACGCAGTCGCTGGAAGCCATGGCGGCGTCGCTCACCCGCGAGCTCCAGCAATCCGGCGCGCAAACACTTTCACAGCAACAGCAGATCTGCGACACGCTGGTCCGCACCGCACAGGACATCTCGGCGCAGGCGCAGGCCAGCAACAGCAATGTGCTGGCCGAGACCACCCGTCTCGTGACAACCGCGGAAGAATTGATGCGCTCCCGTATCGCCACCGAAGCGCAATGGATCGAGCAGCATCGCGAGCGCATGGAGCAGCTGGCCACGATGCTGCGCGCCGAGCTCGGCGCGCTCAAGGAGGACGAAGCCGCGCGCGGCAATGCGGCCGTCGAGCGGCTGAGCGAATTGCAAGCGGCGCTGGCGAGCCATCTCACCACCCTGGGCACCGCGCTGGAAACACCGATCACACGCCTGATCGAGACAGCCTCGGAAGCCCCGCGCGCTGCCGCCGAGGTTATCGGCCAGCTGCGCCAGCAGATCTCCGGCAGCGTGGCGCGCGACAACGAATTGCTCGAGGAGCGCAGCCGCATCATGGAAACGCTCAATGGCTTGCTCGACGCGATCAACCATGCCTCCGCCGAACAGCGCTCCGTGATCGACGCGATGGTGGCATCCTCCGCCGCGGCGCTCAATAGCACCGCGAGCGCATTCACCGAAAATGTGACTGCCGAAGCCGGCAAGCTGACCGACATCGCGGCGCAGGTCACCAGCAGCGCGGTCGACGTCGCCAGCCTGAGCGAATCCTTCGGCGTTGCGGTGCAGGCCTTCAATGAAGCCAATGACAAACTGATCGCCAGCCTGCAGCGCATTGAAGGCGCGATGGACAAGTCCATGTCCCGCAGCGATGAGCAGCTTGCGTACTACGTGGCCCAGGCGCGGGAAATCATCGACCTGAGCATGTCTTCGCAACGCGAAATCGTCGAAGAGCTGCGCGCGCTGCCGGCGCAGGCCAAGCTTGTTGAAGAGGCCAGGTAATGGAAGACACTGACGCAGGCGTCGACCACGCCGCGCCGGTCTGGCCGGTATTTGGCGACCTCATGTCCAGCCTGCTCGGCGCCTTCGTGCTGGTGCTGGTGGCGGTGGTGGCGGTCCAGATGGAACTGACCTCGACGCTGCAGGACGAAGTAAAGAAGCGCCAGCTCGAAGAACAGCGCCGCATGAGCCTGGAAAAGGCGCTGGCGGTTCCGCTGGCGTCGGGGCGCATTACTTTAAATGGCGGCCGTATCGGCATCAGCGGCCAGGTCCTGTTCGCACTCAATTCGGACGAATTGCAGCCGGAAGGCAGGCAACTGTTGAAGAGCCTCGTCACGCCGCTGCAGGCCTACCTGTCGGCGCGCAATGAACTGCTGATGGTGAGCGGCTTCACCGACGACCGGCCGATCCGCGGCGGCCCCTTCGCGGACAACTGGGAGCTGTCGGCGCAGCGCGCCTTGACCGTGACCCGCACCCTGATCGAGGAAGGCATGCCCTCGTCGATGGTCTTTGCGGCGGCCTTCGGTTCCGAACAGCCGGTGAAGCCGAATACCGACGACGCCGCCCGCGCGCAAAACCGGCGGGTGGAAATGGCGCCCGTGCCGAAATCCTCCAATGCCGGAAATTCCGCTTCATGAATGCGCGAGTCGACGGCACTCCGGATGTCGACGCGCTGCTCGCTTCCCTGCTAGCGGAAGGCGCGCGGCGCTTCGATCCTGTGCGCTGGCACTACATCGAGGTGCTGGCAAAACGCGCGGCGGAGCACCAGGGCAGCGTCAGGCGCCTGCTCGATGACCGGCTGGCGCAAGTGCTGGCGTCATTCAAGGAGCGCTTCGACCTGGCGCGGGTTGAAGCCAGGGAAATTCTCGACCGCGGCGCGCAGCAATACCCGCATGCGGCTAGCGAACTGCAGAGGCATTTCGCCGCCGGAGATTTCAAGGCGCTGCAGGCGCTCGCCGCCACCTTGCAGGCAGACGAGCAGCACGCCCCCCTGCGCGCGCTGGTGCGCCAGCTCGAGCAGCACGCGGCGGACAGCACCCAGGCCGCCATCGCACCGCGTCCCGAACTGAAGACGATCCGGAATTTCAGGAACACCTGGGCAAAGCTGAGCGTCGACAAACAGGTCGCGCAGGCACTCGGCCAAGCCCCAAAAAACGCCGGGCCGATCAATTCCCACGCGCTGGTGCTGCGTTCATTGGCCTTGATGCGCGATATCGCGCCCGATTACCTCAGCCGCTTCATGTCTTACGCCGACACCTTGCTCTGCCTGGACCAGTCCGAGAGAGACAAGCCGGCCCCGCCAAAAAAAACGCCGGCATCGAAGCCGGCGAAAAAATAAGGACGGCGGCGCGTCAGTTGCGTGCGCCCGCCATCAGCGCGGCAAAGCCGATGAATGCACCGCCCGTCAGCCGGTTGAACGCCTTCAGCACCGGAGCGCGGCGCAGATAGGCCGCGAGCCGGTGGCCGCTGCCGGCATACACCAGGTACCAGCCGATCTCGATGACGGAGAAGGTCGCCAGCAGAATCGCGAACTGCGGCAGTTGCGGCAATTCCGGGCGGATGAACTGGGGGAAGAATGCTGCCGCAAAGAGAATGGCCTTGGGATTGCTGGCAGCAACAAGCAATCCTTCGCGATAAAGGCTGCCTGCTTTCCTTGCCGGTTCTTCCGCCGCGGACGCCGGCTGCAAACCGTCGTGCACCGGCGACCGCCAGCTCTTGATGCCGAGATACGCAAGATAGGCCGCTCCCGCCCAGCGCAAGGCATCGAACACCGAGGGAAACGCCTGCAGCAGCGCACCCAGCCCCGCCGCCGACAGGCTCATCATCGCCAGCAAGGCGGTCATGCAGCCGCACATGGTGGCTAGCGCGGCGCGAAAACCGAAACGCGCGCTATGGCTCATCACCAGGATCATGTTCGGTCCCGGCGTCGCCGAGACCACAAAGGTCATCATGACAAACAGCCACCAGGTTTGCGCGCTCATTCCTTGATTACTCCTGCAATCGGTTGTGCCGGACGCATGGTGCGCCCGGAGAAAGGACAAGAGCATAGCAGAGCCGGCAGGCGCATGAGGGCGGCCGCTTTTTTCATTCAGCTGCAAGCCCATTCCCGCATTTTCGAACCAATAAAGCGAACGACCGTGCTGGAGAAAAATCTTGACGGATAAAAAAACAATTTTTAACATGTCCTATACACAGAACAGTGTTCCGTATGCGGAACGCGCAAACCAAAAAAGCGAGACGACATGTTCCTGCGCAATCCGGGTCTGCTTAAAAATCGTTCCTACGTCGACGGCAAGTGGATAGTTGCCGACCTCGGCGTCACCTTTCCCGTCCACGACCCCGCCGCCGGCGAGCTGCTGGCCCACGTGGCATCCCTCGGCGCGGCCGAAACCGCCCGCGCCATCGACGCCGCCGAACGCGCACAGCGCGAATGGCAGAAGAAGCCCGCAAAGGAGCGCGCCGGCTTGCTGCGCGCCTGGTTCAACGCCATGCTGGCCAACATCGACGATCTGGCCACGCTGATGACGGCGGAGCAGGGCAAGCCGCTGGCCGAAGCGCGGGGCGAAATCCAGTACGCGGCTTCGTTCGTGGAATGGTTCGCGGAAGAGGGCAAGCGTGTCGATGGCGACGTGGCGCCGCATCCGCAGTCGGACAAGCGCATCGTGGTGCTCAAGCAGCCGGTCGGCGTGTGCGCCGCGATCACACCCTGGAACTTCCCGGCCGCGATGATCACCCGCAAGGTCGCGCCGGCACTTGCCGCAGGCTGCTCGATCATCGTCAAACCCGCCGAGCAGACCCCGCTGTCGGCGCTTGCACTCGCCGCCCTGGCGGAACAGGTGGGCATTCCCGGAGGCGTATTCCAGGTGCTCACCGGCGACGCGCGTGAAATCGGCGGCGTGCTTACCGCGAGTCCGGTCGTGCGCAAACTGTCGTTCACCGGTTCCACCGAGGTGGGCCGCATCCTGATGGCGCAATGCGCTCCCACCATCAAGCGTCTTTCACTGGAACTCGGCGGCAATGCGCCGTTCATCGTGTTTGCCGACGCAGACCTTGATGCTGCCGCCGACGGGGCGGTCGCGGCCAAGTATCGCAACAGCGGCCAGACCTGCGTCTGCGCAAACCGATTCATTGTCCACGACAGCGTCTACGACGCGTTCGTCCAAAAGATGTCCGAGCGCGTGGCCGCGCTCAAGGTCGGCAACGGTTTCGAAGCGGATGTCGTCCAAGGCCCCCTGATCGACGATGCCGCACTCGAAAAAGTCGTCACCCTGGTCAACGACGCCCGGGAGCGCGGCGCCCGCGTCGTTACCGGCGGCCAGCGCCATGCGCTTGGCGGCACCTTCTTCCAGCCCACCGTTCTTGCCGACGTCACGCCGGACATGCGCGTGGCGCAGGAAGAAATCTTCGGCCCTGTCGCACCAGTCCTGCGCTTCAAGGACGATAACGAAGCCATCGCCATGGCCAACGACACCGAATCCGGTCTGGCTGCCTATTTCTATACCCGCGACATCACGCGCGCATGGCGAGTGGCGGAAGCACTTGAGTACGGCATGGTCGGCCTGAACACCGGCCTCATCTCGAACGAAGTCGCACCGTTCGGCGGTGTCAAGCAGTCCGGGTTCGGCCGCGAAGGCTCGCGCTACGGCATCGATGAGTACCTCGAGATCAAATACCTTTGCGTGCAGGTTTAAGGAGGAGACAAACATGAACCCGTTCGAATTCCGGACCGTGCCCAGCATCGTCGTCGAATATGGCGCGGCCGCGCGCCTGGGCGCGATCCTGCGCGAGCGTTTTGCGCAGAAGCGCCTGTGCCTCGTCACCGATGGCTTCCTGCACAAGAGCGGCATCCTGACCCCGGCCCTGCTCAGCCTGCATGAAGCGGGCTGGAACGTCACCGTCATCGACGACGTGGTCGCCGATCCGCCGGAAGACGTCGTGCTTGCTGCCGCCGGCCGCGCGCGCGAAGCCGAGGTCGACATCGTGCTCGGCCTGGGGGGCGGTTCCTCCATGGACGTCGCGAAGCTGATTGCCGCGCTCGCCGGTTCCGACCAGCCGCTGTCATCGATGTACGGCGTCGGCAATGTCACCGGCCCGCGCCTGCCGCTGGTCCAGATGCCCACCACGGCCGGCACCGGTTCGGAAGTCACGCCGATCTCGATCGTCACCACCGGCGCCACCACCAAGGCCGGGGTCGTATCGCCCAACCTGTATGCGGACCTGACGATCCTCGATGCGGAACTGACCGTCGGCCTGCCGCCGAAAGTGACCGCGGCGACCGGCATCGACGCCATCGTCCATGCCATCGAAGCCTATACCAGCCGCCATCGCAAGAACCCGCTGTCCGACATGCTGGCGCGCGAAGCGCTGCGGTTGCTGTCTCTCAACCTGATGCCTGCGTTCGAAAAAGGCAGCGACCGCGCCGCACGCGAAGGCATGCTGCTGGGCGCGATGCTCGCCGGACAAGCGTTCGCCAATGCGCCGGTTGCGGCCGTGCATGCGCTTGCCTATCCGATCGGCGGTATCTTCCACGTCCCGCACGGCTTGTCCAATTCACTCGTGCTGCCGCACGTACTGCGCTTCAACGCCCCCATGGCCGCGACCCTCTACGCCGAACTGGCGGAGATCGCCGTGCCGGGGTGTACCGGCAGCGCCGAAGCCAAGACCGCGCTGCTGATCCAGCACATGGAACTGCTGGCTCAACGCACCGGGATCGAAACCCGACTGCGCGAGGTCGGCATCACGCAGGCGGATCTTCCGCGGCTCGCCGCCGACGCCATGCTGCAGACGCGCCTGCTGGTGAACAACCCGCGCGAAATGACCGAACAGGACGCGCTGGCCATCTATACCGCGGCGTACTGAGCGCACCAGCAGCTCATCGATAACAGCAGCCGACAGACTGAGGGCGAAGCTTTGCCCGATAACCAGCAACAAGGAGACACAATGACGGATGTGATTCTCGAGACGCGCCGCCTGACCAAAGAGTTCAAGGGGTTCACGGCCGTCAACGACGTCAATCTCAAGGTACAGCGCGGCCATATCCACGCACTGATCGGCCCCAACGGCGCCGGCAAGACGACGTGCTTCAACCTGCTGACCAAGTTTCTCGTCCCGACATCGGGCCAGATCCTGTTCAACGGGCGCGACATCACCATGGCCGCCCCGGCGCAGATCGCCCGGCAGGGGATCATCCGGTCCTTCCAGATATCCGCGGTCTTCCCGCACCTGACGGTGCTGGAAAACGTGCGCATCGGCCTGCAACGCACGCTCGGCACCTCCTTCCACTTCTGGAAGAGCGAAATCACGCTGCGCAGCCTGAACGACCGCGCGATGCAATTGCTGGCTGAAGTCGACCTGGAGAAGTTCGCGGACACGACCACGGTGGACCTGCCGTACGGACGCAAGCGTGCGCTGGAAATCGCCACCACGCTGGCGATGGAACCGGAATTGATGCTACTGGATGAGCCCACCCAGGGCATGGGCCACGAAGACGTGCACCGCGTCACCGAACTGATCAAGAAAGTCTCCGCGGGCCGCACCATCCTGATGGTCGAGCACAACATGAGCGTGGTCTCGGGCATCTGCGACAAGATTTCGGTCTTGCAGCGCGGGGCAGTCCTTGCCGAAGGAAGTTATCAGGAAGTATCCGGCAATCCCCAGGTGATGGAAGCCTACATGGGCACCACCTCGGGCGCACTGGAAGGAGCGCATTGATGGCAACCGCGGCACTCGAAATCAAAAACCTCAAGGCCTGGTACGGCGAGTCGCACATCCTGCATGACGTCAACCTGGAAGTGAAACCCGGCGAAGTGGTGACGCTGCTGGGCCGCAACGGCGCCGGCCGCACCA
>Ga0196971_1000328_pt1 | contig 41363 bp, 42 predicted proteins | sample S1v_1013CmetaG_FD_148660 | JGI IMG/M metagenome (GOLD analysis project Ga0196971, IMG submission 148660) | Soil microbial communities from Anza Borrego desert, Southern California, United States - S1+v_10-13C | ecosystem: Environmental > Terrestrial > Soil > Desert | place: USA: California... | reverse complement strand
GGCCACCCGCTGGTTCGATTCCGATTCGCAGGCCAGAACCAGCTTGGCTCGCAGGACCAGCGCCGCAGGCAGACTGCGCGAGCGCACCAGTGCCTCCAGTTGTTCGCGTTCAGCGGGTGTGATGACCAGTTCGGCTTTCGGGCGGCCGTTTTTCATTGGGTATCTCCTCAAATCTAAAGACACCCAGAAATTAAGCAAGATTTATGCTACGTATTAATGGGACAGGACACTAGTCTCAGCGCAACGCCGGTTTCTGCTCGCGCTTGCAAAACAGTCGATCGAGTACGGCTTGATCCATGGACGACCGATTCCTGTTGAACTAAAAGCCCTAGCTCCCGAACTCATCACCAAAAGAGCCATGTTCGTAACACTTGAAATACGGGGCGCACTGCGCGGCTGCATCGGCACACTCGAAGCCGTTCGTCCTTTAGCCGAGGATATCACTCACAACGCCTATGCCGCGGCATCTAGAGATCTTCGATTCCCGCCCGTCAACAAGAGGGAGTCGATCGGATTGATATCCACCTTTCGTTGCTGACACCAGCGGAGCCGCTGTCGTTCACGTCAGAGGACGATTGGTTACGGCAACTGATGCCGATCGAGGACGGATTGATCTTGGAAGAGGGGCTTCGGCGCGGGACTTTTCTGCCGGCGGTTTGGGAATCGCCACCTAATCCTAAGGCATTTCTCCAGCAGCTGAAACTGAAGGCCGATCTCCCCGGAGATTACCGGTCCGAGTCGCTCAAAATCTATCGCTATCGCACGGAAGCGATCGATCGGCGTACAGGATAGGAAGACCGCCGATTACCGAATCGCTCCGCCTGATGCGGGTACAGTATATGCCTAGCAAGCACACCCCTGATACCGTTTATGTGTTTTGCAGCACGAAGGGATTTTCAGCATTCAGGACAAGAAGACAGATATTAATAGCCTTCTTTTTCAATAAGATAGCGCTGCACCGCCGATTCGTACACTTCGGTCGAAATTTTCGGCCCGTACACCACCGTCTGGCAGTGTTCCTCGACTATGATGCTCAGCAACCGAAAGGCGTTCCGCGGCGTCAGCTGACGCACGATGAATTGGGCTTTGCTTTCCCCCGCATCCTCGAAGATGTCCGCCAGCTTGATTGGCGAACTTCCGGGTTTGCGGGAAACGTTCATGCGCTTCTCGATAAGCCGTATCATGTTGTCGGCGGACCAATTGATAGACGAAATAGTCTTGATCCGATCGCTCCGATAATACTTCTTGAGATCGTGCAATTCGTACGGCAGGAACAGAATGATGCCCAGGTGATCGATCTGGAATAGCTGATCGTCAAGAATGGGCGTCACTAACTCACGCATCTTTTCCGGATCGCCTTTGATACTGGTGGGTTCGTCCACCCGATCGACTAACAGATAAACACCGGACAGCCCGAAGTATCTCACCAATTCCATGTAGCTCTTGAGCAAAGTGAATCGGTTCTCCGTCATCCTTGGGATACCGTGGAATTCGAACAGACCGGGTCCGATTTCCTGGATGATTTTAAACATATTCTCTACCGAAACCGGCACGCCGCGGATATTTCGATAAATCTCCCCGGCCAAAAGCTTCGCCTGTTTATTCGAGAAGAAACTGTTCCGCTTCTTGTAACCGGCAATGCCGATAAGCTTTCGAAGTGCGGTGATCTTGCTCGAAAGATCGTTCGGGGAGAAGTAAAGAGCCGTAAGCAGTATGAATTTCTCCGCGAACTCCCGGTTGTCTTTAAGCATATCCTCCTTTTGGGCTTCGGTAATATTGTGGTATAGCTCCTCGATGCCCAATTTGAGAATGTAATCCAGATGATCGTCCAGAGTGATTTTGCTCTCCCGGATGAGAACTTCTTCCTTTCTTCTCCGGAACATCTTCGCCAAACCAGGCTTTCTCGGAGAATACTCGGCCGGAAGCTTCCTCACCTTGGTGACTTCACTGAGTAGCTCGTTGAATTCCACGTACTTGACCACCAGCACCTTATCCTGATACTGGCTAAGATAGCGCTCGGTGTCGATCCGCATGGAGGATTTTCCGGCTCCGCGGATCGCGAAAATAACGTATGGGCTGGGCTTATCCAGATGCAGCAACGCCGACCGCAACGACGTGTTTTCCACCATGGCCGCCTGCAGATAAGGATCGCGGTCTGCGTCGAAGATTACGAAGGGGTGATGCTCAAACTGCCATACATGCAGCCATTCTTTAATTTCCATCAGGCTCTCGATGAGGTCTTATTCGTCGGATTCTGTCGGATAGTTCGCTATAGTCCCAATGCAAGCCGCGAAACTAGGACGAGACTCAGAGTCCTATAATCCCGGGCTAACCGCACCCTGTGGCTGCCGAACTATAGCACAGTTCACGTCGATTCTAGCCGGCTCATCTACCCAGGCGGGTGCTTTATAATCGTGCTTTCGACAAGCTGGGAGTTAAGCCCGCATGGAGGCAGCGACAACTCGAACCATTTCCTGCCCGACAGCATGCGCCACTACCAGCGCTTGAACGGCACGTGAAACGAAGCTACCCTTGCGCAAGTTTTAAGTCCGGCCATCAATAAAACATGAGTGACGTAACAGATAAACCGAACTCAGGCTTAGAAAATTCTGAAGCCGATATGCAACTCAAGCCCAGTTGGAAACCGTTGCTCTGGTTCGGATTCGGCCTGATCACAGTGATCGCCACGGCGGAGTTGATACTGGAATTCTCACTCGAAATCCTCGAATTGATCGGAGAAGTCATTTTTTACTTAATCGAGGGCAGTGAGGAACTCCTCATCGAAGACAAATTAGAGGATTGGTTCGATCTTTCGCCACGCCACGCAGAACTTATTACTGCCTGGACGGTGACCCCGCTCAAGATCTTGCTTGCTTTCGTCACTCTGAAGTGGCTCTGGCGATATAGCCGAACGAGGCTTATTCCAGCCTTAATGCGCTGGATGAAAAAACAACTAAAGATCTTGAGCCTGTCTTGGTCAGCCCTATGGTGGCCTTGGAAAGGGGTGGTTGTGAGCATGTTAATAGGAGGACTATTTGTCTTAATTTAGAGCGATCCTGCGGAGCGAATCGAGCACATCGCAAATCCAACATTCCAGTTGGGATTATAAGTAAAGAAAAAAGCCAGGATTCGAGCTAATTGAACATGTTCTTAGTAGTGAGCGATTCAGAGATTTGTTATGTCCGATAATTTACAACCAATCACAGTTTTGGCTAACCGGAGCGAGCTGGGCGAACAAGAGCCATCTGCTTTCTTCCTGGGTGACCGGCGCATAGAAGTCGTAGAAGTCATAGACCGCTGGCTCGCCTCGGATTATGGATATTTCAAGCTGCTTACCACGGACGGCATTTATATTCTCCGCCATGACAGTGATCAGGACCGCTGGGCACTGACTCTTTACAAACAGTCGGAATTCTTACCCGTATTGGACGTTGGCAAAAAACCGAGGATTCACTAACTTTCCTTCCGAGCCATAAGCTATTGCTTGCATCGGGATCAAAATACGTGCACCGATATTTCAACCGCCGAATGCTCTCTGCGCGCAGCTTCGCCGCTTCTCGATAAATATTTGACGCTGGGCTGTGACGCCGGCAAAGCTTATCCGCCGTCGGTAGTCAAATTTCCGACAGGCATAAGCTTTATCCGAGAAAGAAACTTCTAACTAATTGATTCCTAGACAGCACGAGCGCTGGCATAAATATCGCTTCAGAAGAGACATGAGCCATTAGACACCCTTTCAGCGAGAAGGCGCGCGATGAAGAATAAAGCGGGAAATCTGGCCGTACTGTCGAGCCACAAGATCGAGAAAAAAACCGCTCTGGGCGATCATCAGTCCTACCATGAAATGCTCCTGGCCCTTCAGACTACTCTGGATATCGAGCAGCTGCTCGGCTTGTTTAGCGAGCACTTCAAAACCATCGTCCCCCATTCCGGATTCGGCTTTCGTAACGAAAAGCTCGGAATCGAGCTGTCGATGGGCAAGAAGGGACGGCACGCCTGCATTTACAATCTGGAACTTGAAAACGAGCCGCTCGGCGAATGGCGGATGAGCCGAGACCAGCGCTTTAGCGAACTGGACTTGGTCCGCATAGAAGCTCTACTCTGCCGACTCCTTTATCCCCTGCGCAACGGGCTTAGATACCGCGAAGCACTCTGTTACGCCCACACGGATCAGTTGACGCAGACAGGGAATCGAGCCGCACTGCTCAATGCTTTGCAGCGGGAGCTTGAACTGGCGCGCCGCTACGGCACTCCGCTTTCGATTATTCTTTTCGATATCGACCACTTCAAGTCGATCAACGATAGCTTCGGGCACGACGCCGGCGATGCCGTGTTGCGCTCCGTAGCCCGGTCCATCAAAGATACGGTGCGTGGGAGCGATATTCTGTTCCGCTATGGCGGTGAAGAATTCGTTATTTTGCTGTCCAATACACCCAAGGACGGCGCGGTGAATCTCGCCGAGCGTATTCGTAGCACGGTAGAGACATTATCCTGCGGAATAGGCGATATGACCTTGCGCGTCACCCTGAGCTTGGGAGTCGCGACGCTGATTCCCGCAGAAACTCATTTGGACTTGCTCCGCCGCGCCGACCAAGTGATGTATACGGCAAAGCGCGGCGGACGCAATCAGGTTGCAGTCGCAAGCGAGGAGTAGCACCGACGGCGATCACACGACGGCCAGCGGTTTTACAAAACCTTATTTTCTTCGATTTCGGGTGCCTTTGTCGCTTGCACGCCGACGCGGAGCGTGCTGATCCGTAACCGGCTTTTCTATCTCCAATCCCACGGAACGCATCAACTCGGCGACTTCTTCGCCGGGAAGCTCGTAAGACGCGCCTGCTTTCAACCGGGGCGGCAGGGCGATTCCTGCAAACCGCGTCCGGATCAATCGGCTTACCGTGATCCCCTGAGATTCCCAAAGTCTCCGAACGATACGGTTGCGCCCCTCCCTCAAGGTGACATGAAACCATCGGTTAGCGCCCTCGCCACCCGCAGGTTCGATGGTCTCGAATCGGGCCGGTCCGTCTTCCAGGGCGATGCCGTTCGACAGCCGGGTCAACATCTCATTGTTAATCGGTCCAAGAACCCGAACCGCGTATTCCCGTTCGATCTCCCGCGATGGGTGCATGAGACGATTGGCCAGTTCGCCGTTGTTGGTGACCAACAGTAGGCCTTGCGTATTGAGGTCGAGACGTCCGACGGCGATCCAGCGCCCGATCGATGGTTTAGGCAACTGGGTAAAGATCACCGGACGCCCCTCCGGATCGCGGCGGCTGACTACCTCCCCGATCGGCTTATGGTAAACGAGCACACGCGTCGGCGCTCCGGTTCTTTTGTCGATATCGAGAGAACGTCCGTTGACGGTGAGATGGTCGCCTTTCCGATAACGGTCTCCCAGTTTGGCTGGCTTGCCGTTTATCGATATCCGGCCGACCCTGATCCATTCTTCGATTTCCCGGCGCGAACCCACCCCGACTTGAGCGAGAACTTTCTGAATCCGCTCGCCGGCGTCGTCCGACGAGACGCTCATGTCCGGCGCTGTAGTCTTATTCGATCGATTCGGTATTCGCATGTTCGGTCACTAGATTATCTTGCGGCGCCGCTTGCAGCGCCAAGTCGTCTATAAATTCCTGGAGCGGCGGCAGTTCGCCAAGGCTTTTCAGGCTAAAGTAATCCAAGAACTGCTTGGTCGTGGCGAGCAGCGCCGGACGCCCCGGGACTTCTTTGTGTCCCACCACCTGTATCCATCCCCGTTCCTGAAGCGTTCGAACAATGCCCGTACTGACGGCGACACCTCGAATATCCTCGATTTCACCGCGCGTAACCGGCTGACGGTAAGCAATGATGGCGAGGGTCTCCAAAAATGCGCGTGAATAACGGCCGGGCCGCTCCTCGAACAGCCGCGAAATCCAAGGGGAAAAGGACTCCCGCACCTGGAGCCGGTATCCGCTAGCCACCTGCTTCAATTCGACGGACCGGCTACGGCAATCTTCGGCCAATTCCGCCAAGGCGGCTTGCAGCTCCGCCGGCTCGGGCCGCTCACCCTCCGCAAACAGATTTTCCAGCTCGGCGATGGATAAAGGTCTGGCGGCGGACAACAGCGCCGCCTCGATGATAGTTTTTAGTTCCACGTCAATCGACACCGGAAGCCATTAGGGGCCTTACTTGCAATTCGCCCAGCGGTTCGTCCTGAATAATCTCGATCAAGCGTTCCTTGCATAGCTCGAGGATCGCCAGCAACGATACAACGGCGCCATGCCGCCCTTCCCTGCGTTCGAACAGGCTGGGGAACGGAATCAGTGATTGGGTCTGCAGTCGAGCCAGTATACCCGACATGCGTTCGCGCACCGACAACGGCTCGCGCCGGATTTGATGGTGCGTCAGCCGTTCGGCACGCCGCAGCACGTCTTGGAAAGCGATGAGAACATCTTTCAAGTCAACTTCGGGATAAATCTTCTTGACCTTGATGGCGCTGGTGTCCACCGATGTTTCGAACACGTCGCGCTCACATCGGGGCAAGGCATCGAGTTGTTGGGCGGCGTGCTTGTAGCGTTCGTACTCCTGAAGACGGCGTATCAACTCGGCACGCGGATCGTCCTCTTCCTGCTCGGGACCCGCCGGTCGCGGCAGCAGCATGCGCGATTTGATCTCGGCAAGGATCGCCGCCATCAGCAAATATTCGGCGGCAAGCTCGATACGTAGCTCGCTCATCATCTCGATGTAAGCGATGTACTGGCGCGTAATATCGGCGATGGGAATGTCCACCACGGACAGGTTTTGCCGGCGTATCAAATAGAGCAGAAGATCGAGCGGACCTTCAAAAGTTTCCAGGAATACTTCCAGCGCATCGGGGGGAATATAAAGGTCTTCCGGCAACTCGGTGAACGGCGCGCCATTGACGAGAGCCACCGGCGCGACGGCTGCCGCTCCCTCGTCTATAAGTTGTGAATCGACCTGCTGCGCTTCTCGGTCCGAACTCGATCCGCTCGCGACGGTTTTTTCACAAGCTCCTAGTTCATCCATCTACAGACCGGCGAAACCGAAAAGCAGCCGCTGCATGAGATGAATAGGAAAACCCAAAATCATGGACAACCCTCCGGTAGCGATCAGTGCCAACAGGATAAAGAAACCGTAGGGCTCGATTTGGCTGAATTTCATGGCGAGCTTGGGCGGCAGAAAACTTGCCGCAATGCGCCCTCCGTCGAGAGGCGGAATCGGGAGCAAGTTCAAAAGCATCAAAACGATATTAATCACAATGCCGGCGATGCCCATGAGTCCCAAAGGCACCGACACATAATCGAAGTCCACGGCACTGGACAAGCGGGCAATTAACGCCCAGGCGATTGCCATCAAAAAATTCGCGGCGGGCCCGGCTACAGCGACCAGAGCCATATCCCGCTTCGGGCGGCGCAACTTGCCGAAGTCCACCGGCACGGGCTTGGCCCAGCCAAAGATAAATCCGCCCAGCGCCAGCAGCACTCCGGGGACCAGCAAGGTACCCACGGGATCGACGTGATGCAGCGGATTCAAGGAAAGCCGGCCAAGCCGGGCCGCCGTGTTGTCGCCGAGCATCTTGGCAACCCAGCCGTGGGCCACCTCATGCAAGGTAATAGCGAACAGGACCGGCAGAATCCAAATGGCAAAGCGTTGAGCAAAAGTAAGTTCTTCCATTGGTGCAATCTTTGAAGGAATGAACAGGATTATTGCAGTGAACTGACGACGCCCGATCCCTGCCGGACGATTTCCGGCGTATCTTCGATAAAGCCGATGATGGTGGTCGGCGCATAAGCGACATTTCCCGCATCGATGATCAAATCGACTTCTTTCTCGAGGCGGTCGCGAATATCTTCGGGATCGGTCATGGCGTCATTGTCGCCGGGCAGAATCAGGGTCGAACTGAACAAGGGCTCGTTCAACTCCGCCACCAGCGCCAGCGTAATCGGATTATCCGGCAAGCGGATGCCGATGGTTTTGCGCTTCGAATGTTGCAGGCGGCGCGGCGTCTCGCGGGTCGCTTTGAGAATGAAGGTAAACGGCCCCGGCGTCAGCGATTTGATCAGCCGGAACGCTTCGTTGTTGATTTTCGCAAAAGTCGATATCTGCGACAGATCCCTGCATACCAAGGTAAAGTTGTGATCTTCTCCCAACTGGCGAATTCGCCGGATGCGGTCCAGCCCGGTCTTGTTATCCATCTGGCAGCCTAACGCGTAAGACGAATCGGTCGGATAAACGATCACGCCCCCTTCGCGAATGATCTCGACACTCCGGCGTATGAGTCGCTGCTGCGGGTTATCCGGGTGAATCTGAAAATACTGAGCCATCCAGATAGTTTACTATAGAGGGGCTCACCTCAGGGACTTTTCCCTTGCGTTGCTTCAGCGTTTTGAACATGGCGGCACGGGCGGTCAACTGGGCCCCGTTCGGGGACCCGGCTTTTTTGCGACGTTGTCGCGCAAATAGACCGGCAGCGCCTGCTCCGGCTCCACGGACAAACCTTTGAGGAATGCATCAGCCCCGAGACGCGCGACCATCGACGCGCGCGGGAAACGGTCAGGCATGATCCTTCTCACATTGCTGCCTAAGCGCTCCTGGAGAACCGAGCCATAGGTTCCCCATCCACTGCCGATACCGACGCCCTCGGCATAATCGGAGAATGAAACCCGATCGGCCGGCAGTACCGATTCCTCGCCAATAAGCTCGGCTAGCCCGGCTTCTCCCCTACGGTAGACACCCCAATAGACTTCGCCCATACGGGCATCGATACAAGGAAACGCGACCGTTTCTCCACTCTCGAAGAAAACATCCTGAGCCAGGGCTGCCAGCGTCGAAACCGGAACCACCGGCAGATCGGCGCCGAAAGAGATGCCTTGAGCCACGCCGGCCGCAATGCGGACGCCGGTAAACGAACCGGGACCCCGTCCGAACGCGAGGGCATCGACTTGCGCAATCCGGATTCCCGCCTCCGCCAGCAAGGACTCGATCATGGGCAAAATCAGCCGGTTATGCTGCTGCGGCGCCACTTCGTAACGTTCGATCACGGTTTCGTCGACCAGCAAGGCGGCCGAACAGGCTTCCGTAGCGGTTTCGATAGCCAAAATCCTCATACCGCAATCTCTTTTTCAATCTCGCTGGAGAAAAACCGCTGCACGTCGGAGAGCGAACGCATCCGCGGCATATTCGGCAGGCTGTTGAGAAATACCTTCCCGTAGGAGCGGGACAGAATCCGCGGATCGCACAGCATGAGCACGCCGCGGTCCTCCTGATCCCGAATCAACCGCCCCACACCCTGCTTGAGCGCGATGGTTGCGGCCGGAAGCTGGTAGGTGGCGAACGGGTTCATCCCGTTGCGGCGGAGGGTTTCGAGCCGGGCATTGAGTACCGGGTCGCTCGGCGAAGCGAACGGCAATTTATCGATAATGACGCAGGAAAGCGCCGGCCCCGGCACGTCGACGCCCTCCCAAAAACTCCCGGTCCCCAGCAGGATGCCGTTGCCGGCCTGCTTGAACGCTTCCAAGAGCGCCGCTTTCGGCTGATTGCCCTGAACGAACAGCGGATAATCGAGATGCTGCGCGATCAAAGCCGCGGCCTCCGACAAGGCCTGGTGCGAGGTAAACAGCATGAACGCCCTGCCCCGGCTGGCCTTCAAAACCGGCAGTGCGGCCTGCACCACGGCCTGCGTGAACCCGCCGGCCGCCGGGTCCGGCATCCCCGGAGGCAGAAACAGCAAGCACCGCGTCCGGTAATCGAAGGGGCTTTCCCACGCCCGGCATTCGGCATCGCCTAGACCCAGTTGTCCGACAAAATGATCGAACCGCCCGTTTACCGTGAGCGTCGCCGATGCGAATATCCAGGCCGCTTGACTCCGCTTGCGAAACCGGGCGAATTCGCCGGCTATGGCCAAAGGAGTTCGGTTCAGGGAAAAGCTGTGCTTATATACCTCGAACCAGCGTACGGCTTCGCTGCCTTCGTCTTTGTCGAAGGCATCCAGACGCACGCCCAATTCCGTGCAACGCTTGGAGCACGACTCCAGGCCTTTGCTGCGAACGGCGGCCGCTTTCAGGATTTCTTCGAGATCGTGCAGATGCCGGCGCAACTCGGCCAGTTTTTCGGTTACCGCCGAATCGTCCGCCACCCGGTGCCACGCCTCCCGCCGTGACGGATCGCCCAAAGCCTGCCGCAACTCGGCCGTCAATTGCTCCAGCAACTCCGCCTCTTCGAGCAACTGCGGCATATCTTTCGCGTTTTTAAGCCGCTCGACGAGGATATCGTCCGCCAAACCATGGAGCTGGCGGGAGCTGATGTTCAAACCGAGAAACAGGGCTGCCGATTCGACGAACTGATGAGCCTCGTCCACCACGATCGCTTCGCAATCCGGCAAAAGCTCGCCGAAGCCGTCGTTTTTCAAGGTCCAATCGGCCCACAGGAGATGATGATTGATCACCAAAATGTCGGCATCCTGAGCGCTGCGACGCGCCTTCACCAAAAAACAGTCTTCGTAATGAGGGCATTCCTGGCCCAGACAGTTGTCGCCCGTCGAGGTCACCGAAGACCAGAGCACCGAGGATTCGGGCACATTGGCCACCTCGGCGATATCACCGGTTCGGGTGGTTTTACTCCAGCGGAGAATGGCTTCCAAGGCGACTGCCTCGCGCGAGCCGTAACCCGCCCTGAATCCCAAGGTATTTTCCAGACGGTACGGGCACAGATAGTTGGCTCGCCCTTTCAGCAGCACCGCCTTGAACGGCACCGCCAGCGCTTGCCGAATCAGCGGCAAATCCTTACGGAAAAGCTGATCCTGGAGGGTCTTGGTGGCGGTCGAAACGATGACTTTTTTGCCCGACAGAGCCGCGGGAGCCAAATAGGCCAAAGTCTTGCCCGTGCCGGTACCCGCTTCGGCGATCAAGCAGCTTTTGCCGTCGATCGCTTGCTTAACGGCTTGCGCCATCTCCGCCTGCGCGTGGCGCGGGCGAAACCCAGGCAAACACTTGGCGAAAGGTCCTTCCTCCCCCAAGACCCAAAGTAAGTCCTGCAATTCAGTTCCCGGCTTTCTGCTCGGCTTGCGCCGCGCCGGCCGGATCGCCTTTGGCCCGCCGTGCTTTAGCGATAATGGCCCAGTTCTTTTGGGTCAACGGCTGCCCTCCCCTGGCAAGCTGGTTCGACTTTTTCGCCAGGTCCTCGGCAAGGCCGGGCTGATGCTGCTGAAGCCGAATATCGGCCAATTGATGCCACAGCAGAGGATTGCGCGGCTGAATGCGTATCCCCCGCTCCAAAGCGGAGGCGGCATTGTCCAATTGCCCGCTCTTACGGTTATTTTCCGCTTCGTCCAACAAGGCCAGAATAGCCGGCGAAGCTACGGGCTCGCTTCTGACGGCTGGCCTTGTTCTCGATAACGGAGCCGGGCTCTCTCTGGCGGCAGCCGGAGGACTCGCCGGCATACGCTCGACAGTGGATTCACCCGGCACTTGGCCAGGCTCATAAATCCCGCGCGGCTGATTCGATACGCTAACGCAGGCGGCTTGCAAAAGAAGCCCCGCGACAAAAATAGGACGATAGGCTTTGGTCATGTTGAAATGCAGATTTATATAAGGGGCTGGAAGCAGTTAACAAGATTCGATGTGTTATCCGCCGGACGATAAACAAGCACCCGCTCGGGCTACCCTCGAACGAGGATGGAGAATACAGGACATCGCCTTAAGGCTCCAGTTCGCCCCATCCTCTGCTCTGTTGGACCAACAGCATGATGGAATTGCTGAAACCCGCATGAGTCTGAGCTGAAACAAGGTCTTTGACGCCAACTCCGGTGTTAGAATCCACTCTTCATCCAAGGGAAAACGACCATGCCCCTCATCCGCCCTTTCGCCGCTCTCCGCCCGGCGGCCGGCCGCGCCGCGGACGTCATCGCGCCACCCTACGACGTGCTGGATACCGAGGAAGCCAGAACACTGGCAGCGGGTCGTCCCTGGAGTTTTCTGCACATCTCCAAACCGGAAATCGATTTGCCCCCGAGTATCGATCCACATGCTCCGGAGGTTTATGCCAAAGCCGCGGAAAATCTGAAACGGATGATGGATTGCGGCATCCTGAAGCAGGATGACCGTCCGCTCTACTACGTTTACCGACTCATCATGGGCGATCACAGTCAATTGGGCCTCGTCGCGACGGCCAGCGTAGCCGCCTACAACACCAACCGCATCCGCAAGCACGAGTTTACCCGCCCCGACAAGGAGGACGACCGGGTACGCCAGATCGGCGCACTGAACGCACAGACCGGCCCGGTGCTCTTGGCGTATCCCGATGCTCCCGAGGTTAACCGCTTGCTAGCGGAAACCGCCTGGCAACCGCCCGAAGCCGATGCGTTAGCGGAGTCCGGCGTGCGCCATACTCTCTGGATCATTCGCGACGAACGCGTCATTGCCCGCCTCACCGAGCTTTTCGACTCGATGCCGGCACTCTATATCGCCGACGGACATCACCGTTCCGCCGCGGCTTCACGGGTTGCGGCTTCGCGTCGGCAATCCCATTCCGGCCATACCGGTGACGAAAACTACAACTACTTTCTGTCGGTCATGTTTCCTCACAGCCAGATGCGCATCATGGACTACAACCGGCTGATCAAGGATCTGAACGGCTTGAGCGACGCCGAGTTTCTGCGCCGGGTGTCCGAGCGCTTTGCTATAGATAAAGCCGACAATCCGGTAAAACCGGAAACTCCCGGCGAGTTCGGCTTATACCTGGCCGGACACTGGCACAAGCTGACCATAGGACCGGACTTGATACCCTCGGACCCGGTGGCGCGGCTCGACGTCAGCCTTCTGCAAGACAACCTCATTTCGCCCATCCTGGGTATCGCGGACCCTCGCCGCGACCGCCGCATCGATTTCGTAGGGGGCATCCGGGGATTGGGCGAACTGGAACGCCGCGTCGATTCCGGCGAAATGACCCTAGCGTTTTCGCTGCACCCTACCCGCATGGAAGACTTGATGGCCGTGGCCGATGCGGGTCAGGTCATGCCGCCGAAATCGACCTGGTTCGAGCCCAAATTAGCGGACGGCTTGGCTTCCCACATGCTGGATTGAGCTGAATCGATCAGGCCCTCGCTGCTCTTAGATCCGAGCGCTCCTAGTCCAAGAGCCCTGACGTTTGCCAACCCCTTCATGACAATACTGCCGGCTAGTACCGACAACGAAGGTAAACCCGAAGCATCCGGAAAGACTCGGAATCCACGCTGTCACGGCATACCGTAACGGCACGTTTTTTAGACCCGCTTTTGATGTGCAGAATGACCATCCAGGTAGTAACGACACTGCTGTCCAGCACGGTTCCGGGTTGCATGCCGGAAGGCAGAAAAACTTCACATTCGCCGCCGGGTTTGAGAACCAATTCCTTGACGGCCGGGTTCGACAAATACTCCCGACGGCAAAGGAACAGACTAAAAATAATGACGCCGAGCATCCCCAGCTTCATCCACGCAGGCAGCGGATTGGCCACGGAAGCAAATCCCGCCAGTGCATGAGTGGCCGCAATGGCGAAAGCTAAGCCGCGGGATGGATTAAGCTCGAGTCGTAGAGGCGGAACGGATTTTGAGAACAAGTTCGGCTAATAGTGGATCTATCGGAGTGCCGTCCGCGCAAAGATAACGCCAAAGCCTTTCGTCCGGCTCATCCAGAAGCCGGCTGAAAGCTGATTTTTCCGCTTCGGGTGCTTGGTCGTAGACGCCGTCCAGGTAGCGCTGCAACAGTAAATCTAGTTCCCGCATGCCGCGGCGGCAACGCCACCGGAGCTGGGCATGTTTCATCGGCTCAGAGGGGGTGCAAAAAACGTAGCGAGTGGCCCAAGTTCGCTATGAGAAGCGCAGGCGTACAAGCGGGTACGTTGAGCATCGCAGGAGCGAACTTGGGCCGCGCAGTAGTTTTCCTCACCATCTCTCAGCGCTGCCGCTCGACCAGGAGCTTCTTGATTTCGGCGATGGCCTTGGCGGGATTCAGTTCTTTCGGACACACCGACGTGCAGTTCATGATGGTGTGGCAACGGTACAGTTTGAACGGATCTTCCAAATCGTCCAGCCGCTCGCCGGTGCTCTCGTCCCGGCTGTCCACGATCCAGCGATAGGCCTGCAACAGAACCGCCGGCCCGAGATAGCGCTCGCTGTTCCACCAATAGCTGGGGCAGCCTGTCGAACAGCACGCGCACAATATGCACTCGTAATAGCCAGTCAGCCGGTTTCGCTCCTCCTTGCTCTGGAGACGCTCCCGATCGGCAGGCGGCGGCGTCTGAGTCTGAATCCACGGCCGGATGGAGGCGTATTGGGCGAAAAAGTGGGTTTGATCGGGCACCAGGTCCTTGATTACCGGCTGGTGCGGCAGAGGGTAAATCTTTATCACCTCGCGGCAATCGGTGATCGCCATGGTGCAAGCCAGCGTGTTGTGGCCGTCGATGTTCATGGCGCACGAGCCGCACACGCCCTCGCGGCAGGAGCGTCGGAACGCCAGCGTGCTGTCCATCTCGTTTTTGATCTTGATGATAGCGTCCAGCACCATCGGCCCGCAACGGTCCAGATCGACTTCGAAAACGTCGAGACGCGGATTTTCTCCGGACTCGGGATCGTAGCGGTAAATTTCAAACCGCCTGACATTCGTGGCGCCCTGAGGCGCCGAATACACCTTGCCAGGTTTGACGGCAGAGTTCTTGGGTAGTGAAAAAAGCCCCATGACCTTTACTCAACTCCGGAAATAGAAAAACAGTGAAGCCTATTGGTTAGCCAAGGCTGATCAAGCTGCACCCGTTGCCGATCTGCTTCAACAGCTAAAAATAGGGATTCCTTCGCCCGTGAGTCCCGGACTAGTACACCCTTTTTTGCGGCTGGATAACTTCGACTTCGTCGGTCAGGGTATACATATGGACCGGGCGGTAATCGATCCGAACATCATGATGCTCATCCAGCCAAAGCAGCGAGTGTTTCAGCCAGTTCTCGTCGTCCCGTTCGGGAAAATCCTCACGGGTATGCCCTCCGCGGCTTTCTTCGCGGTTTAGCGCTCCGGCGACGGTAACCATGGCCTGGGCGAGAAGATTTTCGAGTTCCAGCGTTTCGACCAAATCGGTATTCCAAATGAGGGAGCGATCCGAGACATGCACATCCTGAAAAGAGTCCATGACCACTTTCAACTGCTCGATGCCTTCCTGTAGCACCTCGCCCGTCCGGAATACGCCCGCATGGCCCTGCATGCTTTTCTGCATGGCCAGACGGATTTCCGAGGTTTTTCGCGAGCCGTCGGCATAACGCAGCCGGTCGAAGCGAGTCAGCGACCGATCGCAGGCATCGGGTGGCAAGGGTTTATGGAGCCGCTTCGGCTCAGCTAACTCGGCACAGCGCAAAGCTGCCGCGCGCCCGAATACCACCAAATCAAGCAGAGAGTTGGACCCGAGACGATTCGCCCCATGGACGGACACACAGGCTGCTTCGCCGATCGCCATCAAGCCGGGCACCGGCGTCTCGGGGTTTCCGTCCCTCAGGGTGACTACCTCGCACCTGTAGTTGGTGGGAATGCCTCCCATGTTGTAATGAACGGTCGGAATCACCGGGATCGGCGCTTTCGTAACGTCCACACCGGCGAAGATCATGACGGTCTGGCTGATGCCGGGCAGCCTTTCTTCGACCACCGCGGGATCGACCTGTTCCAAATGCAAGTACAGGTGATCCTTATCCGGCCCGACACCCCGTCCAGCATGGATTTCCCGGGTCATGGCGCGGCTCACCACGTCGCGCGAGGCCAAATCCTTGGCATGGGGTGCATAGCGCTCCATGAAGCGCTCGCCTTCGGAATTGGTGAGATAACCGCCCTCGCCTCTTACGCCTTCGGTGACCAGGCAACCGGCGCCGTAGATTCCGGTGGGATGAAACTGAACGAATTCCATGTCCTGAAGCGGCAATCCGGCGCGCAGAACCATGGCGTTTCCGTCTCCGGTAGTGGTGTGCGAGGACGTGCAGGAGAAATAACAGCGCCCGTAGCCACCTGTTGCCAGAATCGTCGTGTGGGCACGGAAGAGGTGCAGCGTTCCGTCCTCCAAACGCCAAGCCAGCACCCCGCGACATTCGCCTTCGTCCATGATGAGGTCCAGGGTGATGTACTCGATGAAGAACTCCACCTCGTGCTTGAGCGACTGTTGGTAGAGCGTGTGGAGGATGGCGTGGCCGGTAAAATCGGCCGCCGCGCAGGTGCGCTGGGCGGAGCCTTCACCGAAATGGGTGGTCATGCCGCCGAAGGCGCGCTGATAAATCTTACCGTTCTCGGTACGGGAAAAAGGGACTCCGTAATGCTCCAATTCGATGACGGCGGGAATCGCCTCGCGGCACATGTATTCGATGGCGTCCTGGTCGCCCAGCCAGTCGGAGCCCTTTACCGTATCGTACATGTGCCAGCGCCAATCGTCCTCGCCCATGTTGCCCAAAGCCGCGCTGATGCCGCCCTGAGCCGCAACGGTATGGCTGCGTGTCGGAAAGACCTTGGTAAGACAAGCCGTTTTCAGGCCTTTTTCGCCCAGCCCCAGTGCCGCGCGCAAACCCGCGCCACCGGCTCCCACGACTACCGCGTCGTAAGTGTGGCGAATAATCTCGTAGGCCTTAGTCATGCTACCCCATGAATACGATGCGCAACGTGGCATAGAGAGATGCCAACGCCAAAAAGGAGAAGACCAGCTTCATGCCCAGAATGCTGAGCATCTTTAGCCAATCGGTATGAACATAATCCTCGATCACCACCTGCAACCCCAGCGTAGCGTGATAGAAAACGAGGATGACGAAAGACAGCATGAAAATGCTGTTCCAAGGTGTAGCTATCCACCGAACGACTTGTTCGTAATCCGCATGGGGCAACGAGACGACTGCCGGCGCAAGCCAAAATATCAGAGGAATCAGCGCGATCGAGGTCACCCGCTGCCGCCACCATTCATGAGTTCCCTGTCTGGCCGAGCCCAGTCCCCGGGCACGGGCTAGCGGTGATCGATAGTTCATAGGCCCTTAGAAAATGGTGATCATGTAAGGATTAATAATCCCAAGGTCAGCAACACCGCAGCGACCAACTCCCAATAAGCGTAACGGTCCAAAGTATCACGATAGAAACCGTGCCCGGTGTCCCAGATAAGGTGTCTGACGCCGTGGGAAAAATGAAGGAACAAGGAAAAAAGCCAAGCCCACAACAGCAACGTGCCCGGCACCGAGCGTAGAACCGCTTGAGCCCAGGCGAATTGGGCCTCTCCCTCGGCAACCGCCATCAGACACACCGCCCAAAACACCAGCCCGATGCTCAACAGCACCCCGGTTATTCGATGCGTGATCGACAAAACCGCGGTCAGCGGCAGCCGATAAACCTGAAGATGCGGCGACAGAGGACGTTCACTCATATCGAACCATGGCGCAAAACCTGATTTGTTGCCCTAGGCTGCGATGGCAAACCTATAAGCATGGATTTTCGTCGGCCACGCCGACAACTATTCGCACATCGACTAGAAATCGATGCACCGGCCGTTCTTCTCCCAATCGCCGTAGCGGGTCGGCTCAGGACGTTTAGTTTCCTTACTTGGGGCGGCTTGCGATTCGGACTTTCCCGCTTGATCTTCCTCGGGAACCTGATCTTTCTGCGAAGGCTTGATTTCTTCGGTCATGACACAACTCTTTCAAGATCCTTAAGGCTTTTATACCTTGGCACGGAGGTGATCTCAAGCGGCTCACCGCACTCCTTGCGACTAGCGTCCAAAAAGTTATTAGAACGAGGGGCTTCCATTATTGTTCCGCCTGATCAAAGCCGGAAAAGCAAGCCTGCTTTCATAAAATGTATTCGTGGGTGAAAAGCCTAGCCTCGATCCGAGCGCATGTTTGGGATGAATGAAACAAGTAACGCTCGTTCAACCTATCCTTTTGATCAGGAATTTTTCGCGAGTGGCTTTGTCTGAGGTTTTATGAACTCTTGATCAGTCAGACAGATACGGTCGAGGATAGGTACATATGTCGTCAATACGTATATGTACTCAGGTATTAATTCACCACAAGTTGAACTTAGGCCCGTGGTGAGCCTTTTGGAGAAAAGTCATGAACTGGGATCAAGTTAAAGGAAACTGGAAACAAGTCAAAGGCACCATTAAAGCTCAATGGGGTCGATTAACCGATGACGAGCTCGACGAGATTAATGGCGAAAGGGAAAAACTGGTAGGCAAGATTCAGGAAAGGTACGGAATAGCTCGTGAAGAGGCCGAAAAGCAAGTAGAGAGCATGAAGATGTAAATCAAATAACCCGTCTAGCTGACGGCCGTTCGGGTTTACCTTGACCTGTAGGGCGATATAAATCGGATATGCCGCCAGTTAGGCGGGTTAGCTATCAGAATGGAAAGTCTTGGGTATTATCGGTCACTCATATTTCTAAGATATCCCGCGCCGCCAATTAAGTTCACGAAATAGACCACGTTATTAGTATCTCTTTAAATCAAGAGTTGCTATTCGCGCAGTTCACAAGGAGATTGACATGCAAAAAGCCGTATTTTGTATCGCCAGGACCAGAGACCAGGCCGAGTCGATTATCGACCGTTTGAAATCCTCGGGTTTTTCGAACAACGATATTTCGGTCTTGTTCCCCGATAAATCGACAACCAAAGATTTCGCGCACGAGCAACACACCAAGGCTCCGGAGGGCGCGACCGCCGGAGGAGTCACAGGTATGGGCGTGGGCGCCGTGTTGGGCTGGTTGGCCGGAATCGGCACCTTGGCCATCCCCGGTTTGGGACCGTTTATTGCCGCCGGCCCCATTATGACCGCGCTTAGCGGGGCTGCCGTCGGCGGAGCGGCTGGGGGGCTGGTCGGAGCCTTGGTCGGTATGGGAATTCCCGAGTACGAAGCCAAACGTTACGAGGGAAAGATTAAGGACGGAAACATTTTGATTTCCGTGCATACCGACGACAGTCAACAACGGTCCAAAGTCAAAGACATTTTTGAACAAGTTAATGCGGAAGACATCGCAACGACCGGCGAAGCCAGCGTCAGCTAATCGCATGTGGATCCGCAACCCAGAGCAAACATGAGGAGGCGTTTATGCCATGGGATGAGTCCAAACTAAACACGCTATTGCGCGACGAAATATCCGCCGTCGAAACCTATCAACAGGCTTTGGATAAACTGCGTGACGAGCCGCAGGTCGGCGGGGTGCAGCAAATTTCTTCGATTTGTGAGGATCACCGCGATTCCGCAACCAAGCTTAGGGAGCGGATCATCCAGCACGGAGGCAAACCCACGGAAGATTCCGGCGCATGGGGGACCTGGTCGAAAATGGTTATGGGCGGCGCCAAATTATTGGGCGATCAAGCGGCTCTTACCGCCCTCCGTCAAGGCGAGGAAAACGGTATCAAGGACTACGAAGAAGCCTTGCAGGATACTGATGTCCCGGGAGATGTCCGCAACTTGATTCAAACAACGCTGCTGCCGAGACAACAGCAGCACATTAACGTTTTGAACAGACTCATCGGAACTGCTTAGACCTGATACGGCGCGGTCAGGCAGAGCCGGTCGAGAGCGGATCTCGCCACGCTTTGCTCACCGCGCCTTATTTATTCAGCGGTTTATGCCGATATTTCCGAATCCGTTCTGCTGGAACCAGAAGGACATTTTTCCATGCGATTGAACATTTCCGATTCCGTGATCGTGATCACCGGAGCGTCCAGCGGCATCGGAAGAGCTACGGCGATGAAAGCCGCCGAGCAAAACGGAACGGTAGTGTTGGCCGCTCGTCAGGCGGACGTATTGCACGAAGTGGCGCGGGAATGCGAGCAAATCGGCGGACGCGCGCTGCCTATGAAGACCGATGTGACCGACGAAGAGCAAGTCAGGCAATTGGCGCGTCGCGCAATCGAAACCTACGGACGGATCGACGCTTGGGTCAACGATGCCGCCGTTACCATGCTGTCCCGGTTCGAGGATGCGCCCGCGGACGCATTTCGGCGCGTGATAGAAACCAACTTCTTCGGTTACGTTCACGGTGCACGGGCGGTTCTGCCCTATTTCCACAGGCAAGGTCACGGCGTATTGGTCAATGTGGGGTCCGTGGTCGGAAAAGTCGCGGCGCCGTATGCCAGCGCGTATGTTGCCAGCAAGTTCGCCATCACCGGATTCTCCGAAAGCTTGCGCATGGAATTGCGCGACACGCCCGACATTCACGTGTGCACCATTCTTCCGGCAACCATAGATACGCCGCTGTTTCAACATGCGGCCAACTATTCCGGCAAAGTGGTTCAGGCGATGCCGCCGGTTTATGCGCCGGAAGACGTAGCGGAGGCTATTCTGCATACGATCCATCATCCGAAGAGAGAAGTTACAGTAGGCAACGCGAGACGGATGATCGCCATGCGAAACCTCGTGCCGCCGCTGGCGGAACGGATGGTGGCGAAAAAGGTGGAACGACGTCATTTTCAAGCCGGGCCCGGCACGAATTCGCCCGGAAACCTTTTCGAACCCATGCCCGAGTTCGATACCGTGCATGGCGGTTGGCTCGAGCCTCGGCAAAGCCATCGAAAGGTGGCTTGGACCGCAGGCACTTTGGCTTTGCTCGCCGGTATAGGCGCGGCACTTTACCTGAGTTCGTCCAGGCGCCCTACATCACGACTCCGTGAAACCACCAGCGCTCTCCCGGATCTCGAACCCTGATCGATTGCCGGAATCCCGGCATGGAGCCGGCGACTAACCGGAACGAATCCGCGGCCGCACGAACGATTTTTATCCGCTACTCCGGGCGCCGATGATTTTTCGGTTTACGGGTTGGCAGAGTATTCAGATACTCCATTCCGCACTTTCGATACCGCAACTGTTTGCTCCAATTTGCCTTCGATCGTCGCTTCGCTCCCCCTTCTCAGGGATATTCAATACTTCCATCGCCGGCAGACGACAAAACGGCTCGATTTTCACCGGCCGCCGCAAGTTGGTTTCTGAATTTGTTCCACACAACAGACACCAGATTCTATCGTTCATCAAGCCAGAACTTTATCAAAAGCCTTAAATCTATATTAAGGACCCGATTGTCAACGTGTTTTGGTTTAGCGCCTATTGGAGACGAACAATATAGCCTTATATTATTTGCCTATTTTCAACTCGTTGTAGCCATGAGGCCAAATAACATTGCATCTGTTGTATAAAGGCAATATATTTTGGCCGTTATTTCTATAACGAACCTACATACCCCTTCCTAAAGCGAATTATACAGCAGCCGATCGATATCCGCTGATAACCATACATTATCGAGCCATATAAACCATTTCACGAGGCAATCTCAGACTCCTGTCAGATCAATGATAGGTAGATATCTGTGCGACAAATTTACGGCAAAAAAGGAAGCATAGCCACTAAATATACGAAGTAATACGACTGGTTTTCAATAGTATTTAAGGGAATACTTTGTTAATTATCAACCATCGCGATATGAGGTGATGTTATGGCTAACGTAGATACCGATTTAAGCACCCATAAACCTCCCTCCTCAACTCAGTCCGGTACTGGCATGGGTACCTCCGGCGGCTCGGCGGATATTAAGACCGAGGCCAAGGAAGCGGCAGGCCAGATGAAGCAGGAAATGCAACGGCTGAAGGAAGAAGCCAAGCAGCGGGGAGAATCCTTGTTCAAGGGACAGCGCAACGCGGCAGCCGCGGAAGTCGGCGGCATGGCGGAGGCATTGCATCGAACCGCTCAGCAGTTGAACGAGCGCGAACAGCCTACGACCGCCCGCTATATCGATCGTGCGGCAGGAACTCTCGACAGAATGGTCAATACCATTCGCGAGGGTGACCTCCGCTCCATGGTCAGGCAGACGGAGAACTTTGCCCGCCGAAATCCGGGAGTTTTCTTCGGAGGAAGTGTACTCGCCGGATTCATGCTCTCGCGCTTTTTCAAAAGCTCCGCGGAACGGAGAGAAGGCGAGTCCGCGTACAGCTCCAAGGAGCGCATGGGAGCCGAATCCGGATACACCCACTAAGGCTTCCGACTCCGAAAGGGCCGCATGCGTCGCACGCGAAATGTCCGGCGCGAAAAGCGCCGGCCCAACCATTATTCAGAGGAATGCTGTCATGCAACCAGATGAAGTTACGGGCAAGAAAGATCCCTCGCTTGCCGGGCTTGTAACGGACTTTACGCGGGAGTTATCGACTCTTGTCCGTCAAGAGGGTCAGTTAATGAAGGCCGAGTTTTCCGAGAAGGTGTCCGAAGCGGGTGCCGGGGTTGGCTCGCTGACGGCCGGCGGCGCCGTCCTGTTCGCGGGATTCCTGGTGCTCTTGCTAGCGGCGGTCGCCGGACTTAACGACATCATGGGAACGGTCGCCGTCGATAACCCGTGGTTGTCGCCTCTTATCATCGGCTCGATAGTCCTTATCGTGGGCTTGGTGTTGCTGCAAAAAGGCCGCAGCAATCTTAAAGCCAAAAACCTGATGCCGAAGAAATCCGGCGAGTCACTCCGCAAAGACTCGGAAGTTTTGCGTGAGCACATGAAGTGATTCGTAATCGTTCAGGAAGGGATTCGTATTTGACATGGTGATTGCAGAGGAACCGTATGCCTACCCTAATTGGAAATGAGGACTCTTTCATCGATACGCTGACCAATCTGATCGAGCTCGACTTTGATGCCGTCGCCGCGTATGAGGCGGCAATCAAGCGGCTCGACGATGGCGCTATAGGCGATCAGCTCGGTCAGTTCATGAGCGATCACCAGCGTCATATTCAGGAACTCAGTCATATCGTGCGCGATCTTGGCCGGGTGCCGCCTATCGAAGCCGATTTCAAAGCGGTTTTGACTCAAGGCAAGGTCATCATCGGCAATATTGCCGGCGACAAAGGCATTCTCCAGGCCATGAAATCCAACGAGGACGACACCAACCAAGCGTACAGCCAGGCACTCCAGCGTACCGACATTTTGCCTCAAGCCCGTCCGGTGCTTCAGCGCAACCTGGCGGACGAGCGCAGGCACCGAGCCTGGATCGAAGAGCGTCTTGCGCGGATGTAACCGTTTCTCGGAGGCTTTACGCGAGTCGGTTGACTGTCTATCGAAAAGGACAGCTTGACAACAATAGGTTTAGAGCGCCCTCCTTCAAACGCGAAGACTGGGATGCGCGCTCTTAAGCAAACGAAATGGAGAAAGTTATGGCTACACATGATGAGACCAGAAGGCCCGAACAGATCGAAAACGACATCGAGCGGACACGGAACCAAATGGCGCACACTCTGGACAATATTCAAAAGAGGTTTTCACCCGGACAACTCTTGGACCAAGCCTTGGGTTACCTGGACGGAAACGGCAGCGCTGACCGGATAACCGAAAACTTGCGGCGGTTCGGCTCGAATGCCGGGAACGTCGTCAAGGAGAATCCGATCCCGATAACTCTGCTCGGAATCGGGCTCACCTGGCTGGCGGTATCGGGTCGTAGCGGCGCCAAAGGCCACCGGCGCCCCTCTCGATTCATGGGGACATCTTCCGGGATGGAAGGCATGCATAGCATGCATGGCGAAATACAGAGTTCCGGTACTCAACCCATGGGCGAAACCATGGGAGAAAAACTGGAACACGCCAAAGGCACGGTATCGGAGACCGTTAGCCATGCCCGTGAAAAGATCGGCGAAAAGGCGAGCCAGGTTCGCCACTCGGTCGGAGGCGCCATGAGCAGCGCCCGCGAAAAAGCCGGAGAAGTCACCCATAGAGCGCAGGATCAGGCCGTACGCCTCGGCCACACGGTGCAAGACCAGTATCAACACCTTGTTCAAGAACAACCCTTGGTCTTGGGGGCGCTGGGAATTGCCATCGGAGCGGCGCTCGGTGCCGCCATGCCCCGCACGCGCATGGAGGACGAAATGATGGGCGAGACCAGCGATCAGTTGATCCACCAGGCTCGCGAAACCGGCCGGGAAATCATGCATGAGGGCGCGGCCGAAGTCGAACGCAGACCGGTTACCGCCGGTCCGATGCACGAGGGTCCGACCGAAGCCGAAAGCAGCCCGATCACTGCCGGCTCGATGTCGGGCGAAATACGTCGCGATATGGAAAGAGGCCAAACCGGGGCCGGCACCACAGCCGGAGGTACCACCACGGGTACCACGGTGGGAGGTACCACTGCCGGCGGCACCACCACCGAAGGTATGGGTGGAGTTACCAGAAGCACGGGAGGCGAGGCAGCGGCCGGCGCTTCTACAAGCGGGTCACCGATGGGCGAACGGCGGGGAAGCATCAGCGACCGCCGCAAGGGATTCTTGGCCGAAACGGTCGGAGCCGCCACGCGAATGGCGCCTACGGGAGAGCGCCGGCAGGGCATGGGCGATCGACGGCTCTCCGGGTCTATGGGCCACGGAGCCGGCTACGACTCCCCGAGAACACCGTAAGCTCCGGATAGCCTAGGTAGAAAGCCATGACGCACGTTCACCGTGCGTCATGGCGAATGCCCATAACGAGCGACGGACATAGTGCGACGAATGTAAAAGCCGATGCTGCGGGATCGACTCCCACAGCATCGGACGATAGAACTCGATTTCCGAATTGTTCAGGGAGGTACTACGGATGCCAACATCGACTCACGCGTCCGCTTACGATGACCGAGGTCGCACGGCAACGCGCCCCTGGGATATTCCGCTTACGGGATGGCGCGATATAGCCTACCGTGTTAAAGACGAGGTCATCCGCGACAATATCTCCTTTGTGGCAGCCGGCGTAGCATTCTATGCGCTGCTGGCGATTTTCCCCGCCTTGGCGGTAATGGTCGGCATTTATGGCCTGGTCGCCGATCCCGCCGACGTTCAGAAAGAAATCGAGGCGCTGGCGACCATTGTCCCTCCGGAGGCGCACGCGCTACTGAGCAGGCAGTTGAGCGATATCGCCAGCCATGCCAATTCCACGTTGAGCATAGGCGTCCTGATAGGGTTAGCAGTGGCGGTCTGGAGCGCCGCCAAGGGCATCAATTCTCTGATTACCGCGCTGAACATCGTCTATAACGAGCAGGAGAAACGGAGCTTTCTAAAACTGAACGGCTTGGCTTTAGGATTCACCTTCGGCGGAATCCTCTTCGCTGTTTTAGCGATGGGCCTCATTATCGGCCTGCCTGCATTCCTCAGCTTTACTGGGCTCGGCGGCTTTCTGTCATTCCTGTTTTCGCTCTTGCGTTGGCCGCTCTTGGGCCTTGCTTTCATCCTCGGTCTGGCCTTCATCTACCACTATGGCCCCAGCCGTGATAAGCCCCGCTGGCAATGGGTCAGTCCCGGAGCCGTGCTGGCAGTGGTGTTGTGGCTGATAGGCTCGGGACTGTTCTCTTTTTATGTGTCCAACTTCGGAAACTACAACGAAACTTACGGCTCCGTCGGCGCCATCGTCATTCTGCTCACGTGGTTTTACCTTACGGCTTACGTCGTGCTCCTGGGCGCCGAACTCAACGCCGAAATGGAGCATCAAACCAAGCAGGACACCACCGAGGGCGAGCCAGAACCTTTAGGCGAACGCAACGCTTACGTAGCCGATACCGTCGGCCCATCGCATGAAGGCGGAGAAGCGGACGACACCGACCGCTCACGGCAACACCGTAAACAAAGAGAGCAAACGCTCACTCCGAGACCGCCCGACTCCGGGCAATAACTGAACCGACACATAGGAGAACAGTATGAAAAAGGTACGGGAAATCATGACCAGCGGCGCCGAATGCATCGGCGAGCACGAAACGATCATCGAAGCCGCGAAGCGCATGGAGCTGTTGGACATCGGCGCACTCCCCATCTGTGGCGACGACAAGCGCCTCAAGGGCATGCTGACCGACCGCGACATCGTGGTGAAGGTTCTGGCCGAAGATCGGGATCCCGCGACAACAACCGCAGGAGAGTTCGCTCAGGGCACGCCGGTCATGGTCGATGCCGACGACTCCATCGATAGCGCGCTGCGCAAGATGATCGACCACAAAGTCAGGCGCTTGCCGGTCATCGAGGCGCACAAGCTGGTCGGCGTGGTAAGCCAGGGCGATTTGGCGACCAGTCTCGACACCGCCAAGGTCGGAGACCTGGTCAAAGCGATTTCCGCCGCGCCTTGAGCGGATATGTCGCGGTCCTATAGTGGGCGGGGTTTTCCAATGCTTGTGGAAAACCCCGCCAGAAAAAAGCAAACTCAGCCCGCGCGGCTATTTCCGCCCAACAAGGTCAGCACCTCGCCCGTGACATAGCTCGAATCCGCCTCGGACGCGAAATACACGTAAGCCGGCGAGATTTCCTCCGGCTGGGCCGGTCGCTGGAATTTGGTCTGCATACCGAATTTAGCCACTTTTTCGGGCGGCTGGTCCGCGGGATTCAAAGGTGTCCAAACCGGCCCCGGAGCGACGCAATTCACCCGGATCCGCGCTTCCGCGAGATTCTGCGCCAGCGACTTGGTGAAAGCGATGATCGCGCCTTTGGTCGCCGAGTAATCCAAAAGACCGGCGTTGCCTTCAAGCCCGGTAATCGAGCCCGTATTGATGATGGAGTCGCCCCCCTTGAGATGAGGCAGCGCCGCCTTGGTCATGTAGAAATAGCCGTAGATATTGGTCTTGAACGTCAGATCCCACTGCTCCTCCGATATCTCCTCCAGGCTCTCTCGGTGTTTCTGGTACGCCGCGTTATTCACAAGGATATTCAGCTTGCCGAACTCCTGAACGGTCCGCTCCACGGCTTGGCGGCAAAAAGACGGATCCTTGACGTCGCCGCAGATGACGATGGCCCTGCGTCCTTCCGCTTGGACCGCCTGTTTCGTTTCCTCGGCGTCGGAATGCGCCTCGTGGTAGAGGATGGCGACATCCGCCCCCTCTCGCGCAAACAACATGGCGACGGACCGGCCTATTCCCGAATCGCCCCCCGTCACCAACGCGACCTTGTCCTTGAGTTTGCCCGCCCCCTTGTAGAGCGGCGCCGAATATCTCGGCCGAGGCTCCAGATCGGACTCCAGTTCCGGCCGTTCCAAATGCTGTTCCGGAAACGGCGGTTTCGGTTCTTGCACTTCGCCCGTCATATCGCTTGCTCCTTTGCCTGATACAAACCCATATTCCCCGGATTGATGAAATCCGAGAACACAACCGATCTTCAAACGTAAATGTTCGACTCGAACCGCCGCGCGTTTATCCGACATCTCGGCGAGAGCCGGCGATGCTATCCCGTTGTAAAAAACGCTATAAAGAGACCGCGGAATGGATCGCGAACGACAAACGCCGCGATTATCGAAGTCGCTGGAACCATTAACTTAGAAGCTGTCTTCAAACTACGGCGCGCCGCCATACGCGCGTTGCTCAAGGGCTCAAAATGCTGATGAAAAGCATCCCTGCTTTTCACTCACCACCTCCCTGTGGTTCGCCCTTGCGGGCGGCCGCGCCGTGCAAATCGGCCATCCTGCCGATTTGTCACCCTGACGGGCGCGCTGCCGCGGTCCCATTTCTCTCCTGGAGAAATGGTCATGTACGCCTCGGTACACGCCGGTTTTTACTCGCCCCATCCCTGGGGCTCGCCCTGTGGGCCAGCCGGCGGCTGTTCCCTTCGCGTATCCCGCGCGCCGGGTCACCCTTCCGCGCCTTGTCCTGACATCGCTCGTGACGTTTGGAGACAGCTTCTTAGATCCTGTTGAACTTTTGACAAAACCCATGGACCAAAATATCAGTAGCCGGTAATACACCGCGACATGGATAGTTTTAGGCTCTTGGCAGGGAAGGGTCATGTGTAACCTCTCGGTCGCACATTCATGACACGCACAAACCGCATGGAACGCGACTCCTCCTTATGACGCCCTTAAGCTGCTGCTTCGGCAGGTTTGTCTGATTGCTGAAAGGAATCGGTCTTGCCGTTCAGGCCACGAGCATTGTCAATAAAATCTGATTTGAAACCTACGGTTTGGTTTCCGATACGCGCGGCCGGGTAACTCACTGGTATTGTCATTCGTTTAAGAACGTCAAGGATGCACTCTCAAAGCGGAGGTCATGGATATGACAGGTAGTGGACGGAAACACATCGTCGTAACCGGCGGAGCCGGATTTCTCGGGACGAACCTCTGCCGCTGGTTACTAATAAAAGGTCACGCGGTCACATGTGTCGACAATTTCCGAACCGGAGGCAAGGAGACCCTCCTCGGGCTCATGGAGTTGGGCACTTTGGACATCATCCGCCAAGACATCACCTTGCCGTTGCTCGTCGAAGACGTGGATGAAATCTACAACCTCGCCTGCTCCGCTTCGCCGGTTCACTATCAGGCCGATCCGGTCCACACCCTGAAGACCTGCGTGCAAGGCTCGCTCAATCTCCTGGAAATCGCCCGTTACTCGGATGCCAAGATTTTCCAGGCATCGACCAGCGAAGTGTATGGTGATCCCGAAACCCATCCGCAGCACGAAGGATATCGCGGCTCCGTCAATCCCGTGGGCCCGCGGGCGTGCTACGACGAAGGCAAGCGCTGCGCCGAGACCTTGTTCCTCAATTATTTCCGCCAGCACAAGGTACGCGTGAAAGTCGGGCGTATCTTCAATACTTACGGGCCCTATATGCGGCTCAACGACGGCCGCGTGGTTCCGAACCTGATCGGCCAGGCGCTGAAGAACCGTCCGCTGACCATCTACGGCGACGGCAATCAGACGCGTTCCTTCTGCTATGTCGACGATTTGATCGAGGCAATGCAACGCCTCATGGCAACGTCCGACGATGTGTCGGGCCCTTTCAATCTAGGCAATCCGGCCGAAATCACCATGCTCGAGCTGGCCGACACGATCATCGATCTGACCGGCTCGCGGTCGAGAATCACCTTTCGGCCGCTGCCGGTAGACGATCCGGTCCGGCGCTGCCCGGACATCAGCCATGCCAGGGAAAAGCTCGGCTGGACACCATCCACGTCTCTCTCCGAGGGCCTCAAACGCACCATAGACTACTTCGAGGATGTCCTGATGACGAAGGGAAATACGTCATCCAAAGCCATGACCGGAAGTTGATTGCTAGCCCCAAATGCCGGGAATGGCTACGCCTTATCCCGGCCTACAAAGACGTGTAGGCCGGGATAAGCGCGGCGTTTCCGGCACGGAATCTACCGAAAACGGCTCCACGCAGTTTGTTCTCCCCCGAACCGGGGGCATATCCGAAACGATGGATCGACAGGAGTGACCATGGAAAGGATTTTGATTACCGGAGGCGCGGGGTTCATCGGCTCGCATCTTGCCGATGGGTTGATCGAGCGGGGCTATCGGGTGCGGGTGCTCGACACCCTCAACGAGCAGGTGCACGGGGATATCCGGCAGCCGCCGGAGTACCTGAACCCAGCCGTCGAGTTCATGCATGGCGACGTGCGCGATGCCGGTTCGGTGCGCGAGGCGCTGCGCGAGGTGGACGCCGTGTTCCACTTTGCCGCCGCCGTCGGCGTCGGGCAGAGCATGTACCAGATCGAGCGGTATACCGACATCAACAATCGCGGCACCGCAGTCCTGCTGCAACGATTGATCGAACAGCCGGTGAAAAAGCTGACTGTCGCATCGAGCATGAGCGTTTACGGCGAGGGACTTTACCGCACCTCGGACGGCCGGACCTGCGCCCCCCCGGAGCGGCCGCTGGCGCAGCTTCAACGAGGCGATTGGGAGCTGCGTGACGAGCGGGGCGAAGCGCTGCAACCCATGCCCACGCCGGAATCGAAGATCACCTCGCCAGCCTCGGTCTACGCCCTGTCGAAATACGATCAGGAACGCCTTTGCCTGCTCGTCGGCCAAGCCTACAACATCCCGACGGTCGCGCTGCGTTTCTTCAACGTGTACGGCACCCGGCAGGCCTTGTCCAATCCCTACACCGGCGTGCTCGCCATCTTCGCCTCCCGCTATCTGAACGGCAACAGTCCATTGATCTTCGAGGATGGCGAACAAAGACGGGATTTCGTGAATATCCGCGATTTGGTTCAAGCCTGCCTGCTCTCGCTGGAACGGGATGAGGCCGCCGGACGGGTGTTCAATGTCGGCAGCGGCCGCAACTATACGGTGCGCGAGATCGCCGAACACATGGGACGCTTGCTCGGCAAGGAAGACATTCAGCCGGTAATCACCCGGAATTATCGGGTCGGCGATATCCGCCACTGCTTTGCCGATATCGGCGAGGCCCAAGACATTCTCGGCTATCGACCCCGCATCGGTTTGGAAGAAGGCATGGCCGAACTGGTGGAATGGCTGCAAACCCAGGCCGCATTCGACCGGTTCGAGGCGGCCAGCGAAGAGCTTTCGAAGCGGGGATTGCGGCTATGAAGGGCAAGCGCCAACCGTCAACCCGTCTGGAACAAGGCCAGATCAAGGACGATCCGCGTCCAGTGCTGATTACCGGCGGAGCGGGGTTCGTCGGCACCAATCTCGCGGATCGTCTGCTCGACGACGGCATTCCGGTGCTGATCTTCGACAATCTGTGGCGGCCCGGTGTCGAGCGCAACCTCAACTGGCTCTGCGCGACCCACGGCGACCGGGTCCAGGTCGAAATCGCCGATATTCGGGATTTTCACGCGGTGCAGAGTGCCGTGCACCGGGCGCGGCAAGTATTCCATTTCGCCGCCCAGGTGGCGGTCACCACCAGCATTGAAAATCCGATCGCCGATTTCGAGGTGAACCTCCGCGGTACTTTCAACGTGCTCGAAGCCCTGCGCTCGACCCGAAATCCGCCGCCACTGGTCTACACCTCGACCAACAAGGTGTACGGCGATCTTGGCAATCTCGCCGTGCACCGCCGGGGCGACCGCTATATGCCGCTCGACGAGGCCACCGCCAAAAACGGCGTCGGCGAAGACCGCCCGCTGGATTTCCACAGCCCTTACGGTTGCTCGAAAGGCGGAGCCGATCAATACATCCTCGACTATGCCCGTATCTACGAATTGCCCGCCGCCGTGTTCCGCATGAGTTGCATCTACGGGCCGCACCAGCACGGCACCGAGGATCAAGGCTGGGTGGCTCATTTTTTGATCCGGGCCTTGCAGGATCAGCCAATCACCATTTACGGCGACGGCCTGCAGGTCAGGGACGTGCTGTTCGTCGAAGATCTGGTGAGAGCCTTGCGGCTGGCCGGAGACAACATCGACCGGCTGCGGGGACAGGTCTTCAACATCGGCGGCGGCCCGGCCAAAACGACCAGTTTGATCGAGCTTGTGGACCTCATCGAGGAACTGCACGGCCGCCGGCCGGAGCTGGAATTCGCCCCGTGGCGCACCGGGGATCAGAAATACTACGTCTCCGACACCCGCAAGTTGAACCGTGCCGCCGGGTGGCAACCGGAGGTTACCGTGCGGGATGGCGTGGCGGCGACATACGAATGGTTACTAATGTACTCGGACAAACAGACGCGGTACAAACCGGCAATGGTCGCAGCGGAACCGGCGCCGTCGTCGCGGTTCAAACGACTTTGAAGCCGGTCGGAAGCACGAACGAAACCTCGGCAAAGCCAAAAAATGCAAAATAGCGGAGCGGTCAACAGAACAAAAACCTGATCTTTAAGCACCCGATTCGAGCTTCCGGAACGGAAAAAGTCAGCACGGATGGCTGACTAGTCAACAAGGAGGAGATAAACGCGTGAGACCGGCTACGGAACAAGCCCCCCCTCTGGAACCAACCGCATCCGTTCGCTGCATGGCGGCGGTCTTCGCCGGACCTCAAGACATTCAAGTGATGCCGATCTCGGTACCCGCCCCGGGACCGCGGCAGGTGCGCGTAAAGCTGGAAGGCTGCGGCGTATGCGGTTCGAATCTCCCGGTCTGGGAAGGACGCCCCTGGTTCGACTACCCTTTCCAGCCCGGCGCACCCGGACACGAAGGCTGGGGCCGCGTCGAGGCGGTCGGTGCCGAGGTCGAGCATCCGGCCGTAGGCACCCGGGTGGCGATTTTGTCCTATCACGCCTACGCCGAATACGATCTGGTCGATGCCAGCGCCGCGATTCCTCTTCCCCCCGTACTCGACAACCAGTTCTTCCCCGGCGAACCGCTGGCCTGCGCGGTGAACGTGTTTCAGCGCAGCGGCATCAAGCCCGGGGATACGGTAGCTATCGTGGGTATCGGCTTTCTGGGCGCCCTGCTCACCAACTTGGCCGCCAAGGCCGGAGCCCGCGTGATTGCTTTGTCGCGCCGCCCTTACGCGCTCGATGTCGCCCGCCGCCAGGGTGCGGTCGAGACCCTGTCCACCAGCGATTTCCGCGGCGCCATCGATCGAGTCAAAGCGCTGACCGGCGACGTCGGCTGCGATTGCGTGATCGAAGTCACGGGCGAGCAGTCCACCCTGGATCTGGCCACCGAACTGACCCGAATACGGGGCCGTCTGGTGATCGCCGGCTACCATCAAGACGGCCAGCGCCAGGTGAACATGCAGATGTGGAACTGGCGCGGTCTTGATGTCATCAACGCCCACGAGCGCGATCCGCGGCAATACGTCGGTGGCCTGCGCGCGGCGATCCTGGCCGCGGCCACCGGGCGTGTCGATCCGTCGCCGCTTTACACCCATCGTTTCGAGCTCGCGGAATTACCCCGGGCTTTCGAGTTGATGCAGTCCCGTCCCGAGGGCTTCCTGAAAGCGGTGGTGGTGCTATGAGCGCCACCCCGATACAACACGCCATCCCACAACCCCAGCCTATCCGTCCGCGACTGGGTTTTCTCGGCGTCGGCTGGATCGGCCGCAACCGGATGGCGGCCGTTGCGGATGACGGTTGCGCCGAAATCGTGGCCATCGCGGACCCGATGACGGAAGCCTTGCTGGAAGCGTCCCGCCTGGCGCCCGGAGCGATGCTGAGCGATCGCCCCGAGGACCTCTTCGAAAGCCCTATCGACGGGGTGGTCATCGCCACGCCCAGCGCCGCCCACGCCCGGCAGGCGACAGCGGCTCTCGAACGGGGTCTCGCGGTGTTTTGCCAGAAACCGCTGGCCCGGACCCGGCAGGAAGCGCAAACCGTCGTCGATGCGGCACGCCGGGCGGACAAACTGCTCGGTGTGGATTTGAGCTACCGCTACGTGCGCGGCATGCCTGAAATTCGGGAGGCCATCCGTCGGGGCGACCTGGGAGAGATCTACGCCATGGACCTGACCTTCCACAACGCCTACGGACCGGACAAACCCTGGTTCTACGACATAAACCGGGCCGGGGGCGGCTGCGTCATGGATTTGGGCACCCACCTCGTCGACCTGGCGCTGTGGATGCTGGATTTTCCGGACGTCAAGGACGTCGGCAGCCGTTTGTACGCCCAGGGAAAGCTCCTGGCGAAACCCACCGCTCAGGTCGAAGACTACGCCATCGCGGAAATCGGTTTCGTCGGCGGCGCCGTCGCGCGCATCGCCTGCTCTTGGCGTCTGTCGGCCGGCTGCGACGCGGTGATTGATTTCACCTTCTACGGCACTAAGGGAGCGGCCGCGCTCCGAAACGTCGGCGGCTCGTTTTACGACTTCGTCGTCGAACGCTTCAACGGCACGCAGCGTGAGGTCGTCGCCGCCTATCCCGATGCCTGGGGAGGCCGAGCGCTTATCGACTGGATCCGGCGACTCGGCGAAAACAGCTGCTTCGCCCCCGAGTCCCGGCGTCTGATCGACGTCTCTGCCGTACTCGACAGGATCTACGGACGATGAAAGTTCTCATGACGGCGGACACTGTGGGTGGCGTCTGGCGGTACGCGCTGGAGCTGGCTCGAGGATTAGGGCCTTTCGGCGCGGACATCACGCTGGCCACGATGGGAGCACCGCTGTCCGCCGACCAGCGGCGCGAGGTCGCGGCGCTGTCCAATGTCCAAGTGGCCGAGAGCCGCTACAAACTGGTTTGGATGGACGATCCCTGGGCGGATCTCGAAGCCGCCGGCGAATGGCTGCTGAAGCTGGCGGACGATTTCAAACCGTCGCTGGTTCATTTGAACGATTACCCCCACGGCAACCTGCCCTGGCCGGCCCCGGTGCTAATGGTCGGGCACTCCTGCGTGCTCTCCTGGTGGCAGGCGGTGTACGGCGAGCCCGCACCCAACCGTTTGGACCGGTACCGGGGAGTCGTAAGCAACGGGCTACGGGCGGCGGATTGCCTGGTGGCTCCGACCGGAGCCATGCTCGCCGAACTGCGAAGGCTGTACGGTCCGCTCCCCCCATTCCGTGTTATCTCCAACGGGCGCGGAGTTCTGCCCGAGAGCAACAAAAAGCCGTTTGTCCTGGCCGCCGGCCGCCTGTGGGACCCGGCCAAGAACATCGCCGCCCTCGCCCGAATCGCCCCTCGGCTGCCATGGCCGGTCTATATTGCCGGCGAAGCCCGGCATCCGGACGGCGGCGTGTCCGAATTCCCGGATATCCATTGCCTGGATCGGCTTTCCCCAGAGCAACTGGCGAACTGGTTCGCCCATGCATCCATCTACGCCCTGCCCGCCCGCTATGAACCGTTCGGATTATCGGCCCTGGAAGCGGCTTTGGCAGGATGCGCGCTGGTGCTCGGCGACATCGGGAGCCTTCGGGAAATCTGGCAGGACGCCGCCCTGTTCGTACCGCCGAACGACGCCGAGAGGCTCCGTTCGACGCTTCAAAAGCTGATCGACGAGCCTGAACTGCGGCGCGATTACGCGGCCAAGGCCCGAATCAGAGCGGCACGGTTCACACCGGAACGGATGGCCGCCGCCTATTGGAACGCCTATCTCGAACTGATCAAGGATGATCGGATGGCTAAACGCCAGGTCGGTAAAACAATAAATTCGCCTTTCCGGCAGGGACAGCCGGCATGACGCGATTCAGTCCGGGATCGCAGCTACGCGAAGTCATGAGACCAGCGCCGCCGCGAACCCGCTCGTCATGTCTAACGATAACAATGGAATACTAAGATGAAATTCGTCCTCTTTTATCACTCCTTGATCTCCGACTGGAACCACGGCAATGCCCATTTCTTGCGGGGCATCGCCACCGAACTGCTCCAACGCGGCCACTGCGTCGAGGTTTACGAGCCGACCGACGGCTGGAGTCTTCGCAACCTTCGGGCCGAACAGCTTCCCAACTCGCTCATGGGATTCTTCGAAGCCTACCCCCAACTGCTCAGCCGCTTCTACAACATCAACGACATCGATATCGGCGCCGTTCTGGCGAATGCGGATGTGGTCATCGTGCACGAGTGGAACGATCCCGCTCTGGTAAGACAGATCGGACGCCATCGCGCCCGGTCGACTCATTACCGATTGCTGTTCCACGACACGCATCATCGGGCCGTAACGGACCCGAAATCCATAGCCCGATACGATCTGGAACACTTCGACGGCGTACTGGCGTTCGGCAACGTACTGCGCGACATCTATTTGGATCGGGGCTGGACCTCGAGAGCCTGGACTTGGCATGAGGCCGCCGATACCCGCGTATTCCGGCCGATGATGCGCGAACCCGAGGAAGGCGATGTGGTCTGGATAGGCAACTGGGGCGACGACGAACGCACCCGGGAGCTCAAGGAATTTCTGCTCGACCCGGTGCATGCCCTTAAGCTGCGGGCGCGCATTTACGGCGTGCGTTACCCGGCACCGGCGCTCGGAGCCTTGTCCAAGGCCGGGATCGAGTACGGCGGATGGCTTCCGAATTATGAGGTTCCACGAATGTTCGCCCGCTTCAAGGTAACGGTACACGTCCCGCGGCGGCCTTATTGCGAAGCGCTGCCGGGCATACCGACCATACGTCCCTTCGAAGCGCTGGCCTGCGGCATTCCTCTGGTCAGCGCACCCTGGGACGATGTCGAGGGATTGTTTACGCCGGGCAGGGATTTCCTGGTCGCCCGCACACGCCATGAGATGAAGGAAGCCATCGGAGCGATTCTGCACGATCGCAAATTCGCACGAACTTTGGCCAACCAGGGCCGCGCCACCATACTCGGGCGGCACACCTGCGCTCACCGCATCGACGAGTTGCTGGACATCTGCCGCGAACTGCGCCTGTCCCGTCCCATGGAACACAAACCGAGGAAAGCGCCCGCTTTCATGGAAGAGAGGTCTTTATGACGCACCGCTCCAAAGTCGCGTTTTTCGGCTCCAGCCTGGTCTCGTCCTACTGGAACGGCGCGGCCACCTACTACCGCGGACTGATTCGCGCCTTGAGCGTGCTGGGCTACCGCACCACCTTCTACGAACCGGACGCCTTCGAACGGCAGCAGCATCGCGATATCGCCAATCCGACCTGGGCGGACACGGTGGTCTATCCCGCCACCGAACAGGGCGTGTCGAAGGCGCTCGAAGCCGCCCGGCAGGCGGATATTCTCGTCAAGGCGAGCGGCGTCGGCGTATTCGACGAATGGCTCGAACGCGAGGTGCTGAGTCTTCAGGCCCCAAATCGAACCGTCATCTTTTGGGATGTCGATGCTCCGGCCACCTTGGAGCGGGTTCAACAGAACCCGGACGATCCCTTCCGCACCCTGATTCCCCGTTACGACATCATCCTGACCTACGGCGGCGGTCCGCCCGTCGTGGAAGCTTACCGGGCGCTGGGGGCACGGGATTGCGTGCCGGTCTACAACGCTCTGGACCCGGCGACGCATTATCCGGTACCGCCAGATCCCCGGTTGGCCGCAAACCTGGCATTTCTCGGCAACCGCCTGCCGGACCGGGAAGCGCGGGTGCACGAATTCTTCTTCGAACCCGCGAAGCATCTCCCCGAGGCCCGCTTCCTGCTCGGCGGAAGCGGGTGGGAGTGCAACGCGCCGGCGCTTTCCAACCTCCGCTACCGCGGCCACGTGTACGCCCGGGAGCACAACGCCTTCAATTGCAGTTCGCGCATGATCCTTAACATCAACCGCAGCAGCATGGCGCGCTTCGGCTATTCCCCCGCCACCCGGGTGTTCGAGGCGGCGGGCGCCGGGGCATGTATCGTCACGGATGCCTGGGAGGGCATCGAACAGTTTCTGGAACCGGACCGGGAGATCCTGGTCGCCCGGACGGGCGACGATGTCATCCGGTATCTCCGAACGATTTCCGAAGCACGCGCCCGTGCGATCGGTGCCGCCGGCATGCGGCGGGTGGTTGCGGAACACACCTATGCGCACCGGGCGGCGCAGGTCCATCGGATTCTTAACGGGCTGGCGGGAGACGGCGCTTTGAGCAACACGCATTCGCCGCAATCTAATAGTGAAGGGAAGTCTCTTCTCAAACGGGGTAATGCCTCCTTACAACCGCAAACAGGAGTTTGACCATGTCCGAGCCATTGAACATCGTCATTCTGGGACTTTCAATCACCTCATCCTGGGGCAACGGCCACGCCACGACCTATCGGGCGCTGGTGCGCGGCCTGAACGCGCGCGGCCATACCGTGCTGTTTCTCGAGCGCGACGCGCCCTGGTACGCGGAAAACCGGGACTTGCCCAACCCGCCTTACGGCACGACCTGCCTTTATGCCGATGTCGATGAATTGAAAGACCGGTTCACCGAAGATGTGGCTCAGGCCGATCTGGTCATCGTCGGCTCGTATGTTCCGGACGGCGCCGCGGTCGGCCAGTGGGTCATCGACACGGCGCATGGCCTTACGGCTTTCTACGACATCGATACGCCGGTCACGCTGGCGAAGCTGGTGCACGGCGATTACGAATATCTGCACCCGGATCTGATCCCGCGGTACGGTCTTTATCTATCGTTCACCGGCGGGCCGATCCTGTCCTGGCTCAAGCGCTCGTACCACGCGCAACGGGTCGAGCCGCTCTACTGCTCGGCCGATCCGGATTTATATTCTTCCGACTTCGGCGCAATCGAATACGACCTCGGCTATATGGGTACTTACAGCGAGGATCGGCAGCCAACGGTCGAGAACTTGCTGCTCAAACCGGCGCGCCGCTACGAAAACGGCCGATTTGCCGTTGCGGGGCCGCAGTACCCGGAAGCCATCGCCTGGCCCCAGAACGTTCGCCGCATCGAGTATTTGCCGCCCGCCGCGCACCGGCGCTTCTATACCTCCCAGCGGTTCACGCTCAACGTCACGCGCCGCGACATGATCCGGGCCGGTTACTCGCCCAGCGTACGCCTGTTCGAGGCCGCCGCCTGCGGCACGCCGGTCATTTCGGATTTCTGGCAAGGACTCAACAGCTTCTTCAAGATCGGTGAGGAAATCCTGGTGGCCGAGCGGACGGACGACGTTCTGCGTTATCTCCAGGAGGTATCCGACGCCGAACGGATCCGTATCGGCGAACGGGCGCGTGCGAAGGTGCTTGCGGCCCACACCTCGACCCATCGAGCCATAGAATTGGAAAATCATGTGCGCCGGGCACGGGGCGGCGCCAATCCCCGTCCCCGCATTATTCACGGCTACGGCTAGAGCGGTTCTTGGTGTAGCGGACATGCTGCGCACAGCCTACACCGAACTAAAAAATGCTCTAGCCACGAGAATTCACTACCGGATGACCATCGCCAGGAGGTATTGACATGTCGCACGAATCGAAAAAAACGACGAATCACGAGGAGATTCGCCGCTGGGTGGAAGAGCGGGATGGCTGGCCCGCGACCGTCAAAGGTACCGCCGGCAAGGAAGACGAGGCCGGCATCTTGCGCATCCGGTTCACCGAAGGCGGCGATACCCTGGAGCGGATATCCTGGGAGGCTTTTTTCGACAAGTTCGAAGAGCAAAAGCTGGCTTTTCTTTATCAGGATAGGACGCAGAGCGGAGAAATCAGCCGTTTCTTCAAGCTCGTACGGCGCGATTGATCGCCGAACCCTACAAAGCGCCGGCTTTCGACTCGTCTTGACTCCTTCGAAACGGCATTGAACGGGCTCCGCCGAAGGGTTGAGATAAATTTGCCCAAGAAATTCCGCTCACAAGATCGCCATGTTCTTCAGCCGTCTTTTTACGCGCCGCAGTGCGCATGAGACCTTACCGATTCCTTGCGAACCGCAGTGCCCGGACAGTGTCAAATTTTTAAATCGGTCGGTTAACGGAAAGTAACAGATCGCCTCGTTGTGATCGCCGATCGGTAACGACTCATCGAACGCATGCGCCGATTTGATCGGCGCATTCCGAAACTCGAATAGACAAGATCCAAGGAGTATGAAATGGCTAGTCTGCACAAATCCATCGAAGTCAACGTGCCGGTAAAGATTGCTTACAACCAGTGGACGCAATTCGAGGACTTTCCGAATTTCATGGAAAACATCGTGGATGTTCATCAGATCGACGATAGCCATCTGCACTGGCACGCCGAGATCGGCGGCAAGCACAAGGAATGGGATACCGAAATCGTTGAACAGGTGCCGGACCATCGCATTGCCTGGCGCACCACGGTCGGGCCGGAGAATCACGGCGTGGTGACCTTCGAACCGGTAAGCGGCGACCGCACCCGCGTCAGCGTGGACATCGAATATCAACCCGAAACCACGATGGAAAAGGTCGGCGATATGCTCGGGATGGTTTCGTCCAACGTGGAAGAAGACCTGGAGAACTTCAGGGACTTCCTGGAATCGCGAGGACACGAAACCGGCGCCTGGCGTGGCGAAATCCATTAAGGAAGCGGTTTCGGAATTCATGACCGCGGACTACGGCCCGAATCCGTCGCTTTTCAAATCTTACTGGATGGGAGGATTCGAGGGGGCTACACATATCAACTCGACGGGCAAACGCCTGGACATGGTGGCTTCAACGCAGCACGACATCCATGTGGACAGCGACTATGCCATGCTGCGCGACGTGGGCATCCAGGTGGTGCGCGAGAGCGTGCGCTGGCATCTCATCGAACGCGGCGGACAGTTCGACTTCTCATCGCTATTGCCCATGCTGCGCGCGGCCAACGAGCACGGCGTCCAGATCAACTGGACGCTGTGCCATTATGGCTGGCCCGATGATTTGGATCTCTTTTCGCCGGCGTTCGTGCACCGCTTCGAGCGTTTCGTCGGTGAAACCGCCCGCTTTATCGCCGACCACAGCAACGCCGAACCGTTCTATTCGCCGATCAACGAAATCTCGTTCATCTGCTGGGCCATCTGCCACAGCTCGACCATGTACCCCTATGCCAGTCACGGCAAGGGACGCGACAACGAGCTCAAGCGCCAATTGGTGCGGGCGGCGATTGCCGCCATCGAAGCGGTGTGGGAGGTGGACCCGAGGGCGCGCATCGTGCACGTCGACCCCATCATCCATGTGATCGCCCCGCTCGGCCGCCCGGATTTGGAAGAGGCGGCTCGCGCCACGCGGAACTCGATGTACGAATCCTGGGACATGCTGCGCGGCTCGCGGGACGAGGATCTCGGCGGCGACCCGAAGTATCTCGATATCATCGCGGTCAATTATTACCACTCCAATCAGTGGGAGTATCTGACCAACGACCGGCTGTTCTGGCATCTGAAGGACCCGCGCCGGCTGCCGCTCCATTGCCTGCTGCAGGAAGTCTACGAACGTTACCGGGTGCCGATGATCATCGGCGAGACCAGCCATGTCGGTGTCGGGCGCGGCGAATGGATCAAAGAGATCGCTGCCGAAGCCTGCAAGGCCCTGCAATTGGGCGTACCGCTGGAAGGCATCTGCTTGTACCCGATCATCGACCGGACGGACTGGGACAACGACCATCACTGGCACAACAGCGGACTATGGGATCTTGAACCGGATCAGAACAGGGTACTGCGCCGCATGATTAACGAACCGTATTTGGCCGACCTGCAGGAAGCGCAACGGCTGCTTGCCCAGGAGGAGTGCAAATATCGGCCGCCGGATTAGGAGTTCGGGCCATCGGCTCCGGCGCTGTTTGCCGGGAACGCGGAGCCTGTCCTGAGCGAAGCCTGTCCTGAGCCTTGTCGAAGGGGCGAAGGGCTTATCCCGGCCTACTCCGGGCCGTTCAGTCCTTCCCCGGACTTAGGGAAGGACTCGGGTCGGGTAAGTCATCCAAGTGGGCGTACTTATTCCTCTCCTCCGAGCCGGGGAGAGTTAGGGAAGCTCTGATTAAGTCCTTCGACAGGCTCAGGACGAACGGTAACGTATTGATTCCGTTCGTGGTGAGCTTGTCGAACCATGAACGGAATCGACTTGTTCAGAGCTTCCTTAGGGTGGGGGCGAGGGAAAGAATTACATAGAAATAACCGGGGCGTCGTCTCGACACGCGGAGATTTCCGGTCGAGACAATGGACGCCTCAGCACGGAAGGAGGTTTCATGGAACAGGCACTCACGATTGTCGTATTTTCCCACCTGCGCTGGACTTGGGTCTGGCAGCGGCCGCAGCATCTGCTGTCCCGCTTGGCCAAACGGCACCGCATTCTCTTTATCGAAGAGCCCGTGTTGATCGAGGACGGCCGAGCGGCCCATTGGCAGCTCGACGAGCCCGAGCCGAACCTGCGGGTCTTCACGCCCTTTACCCGGATTCCCGAAGGCGGCTTCCACGACCATCAGCTTCCGGTGCTGAAAACCTTGCTGGATGACCTCGCCCACCGCGAACG